>Ga0256841_1000739_pt1 | contig 31657 bp, 20 predicted proteins | sample 356308metaG_FD_185971 | JGI IMG/M metagenome (GOLD analysis project Ga0256841, IMG submission 185971) | Hydrothermal vent microbial communities from Mid Atlantic Ridge, Atlantic Ocean - 356-308 | ecosystem: Environmental > Aquatic > Marine > Hydrothermal vents | place: Atlantic Ocean: Mid... | reverse complement strand
TATTTCAGGCTTGGGAGGTTACCCTACCATCCTACCAGCGACAGATTGTCCTGCAACAAAGGAGAAACCTCAATGAAATTCTACACAAAAAATCATCAGTATTATTAATTAAAGGGCACCGTCCCGTTTAATTATACTTAGGTATCATTAATTACTCCGAAATTGATAAAGCACATAACGATTGAATTCACTTGCCGCAAAAAGCAGAGCGACGAAGGAGCGGCGCTTTTTTCTGTCGGCGTGAATGCGATTGTTTATGTTTTAATTCGCTTAAATATTGCTTCCATCCGACCTTGACGCTAAACCCGTAGGCTTCCATCATCGCTTCATCAAGTGTTTTTCCAGCACGAAGCAACTCGATTACATGGCGGAAATTATCCAAATCCCTTGTATACAACCATTCCACAAATAATACAGACTGCTGGTAGAACATCTGTCCATCTCTAGTATCTCTAATTCCAGAATGCGGAAACAGAAGACCGCCTGTTTCGGTAGGCTTAATTGAATTACCTGTCAATACGGCATCAATCGCTTGTTGCCTTGTAACTTTTTCAGCACCGCCATCATCGGAAACATATACGGTCAAACCCTCACCAAACCATCCTGGAACAGGAAGCTGTGTATTCCAATGTCCCACATATTGATAAAATTGCACATGCGATAATTCATGCGTGAAGATGCCTTTTATGTTCTTTTTTCTTTCATTAGCTTGGGCAGACATAAACAGTCTGCCACCCATCACGCAGGCTCGAACCGGATTGGCACAATATTTTTCAAAACTTTCAAAGGTATTAGGTACAAACACCAACACCTTGCCCTTGAACCCTTCTTGCCTAGCCTCGACAATCTGAACAGATCGATCAAAATAATTAGAAATTAAAAGTGCATATTCCCTTGCCCCGGGTTCATATCTAATAGCTGGATTCTCATCGAGCGCAATGAAATGATCTGTTGACCTTATCATTTCAGACACAGCTTTAATATTCGTGCACACTCCCAGCAAAATCAGGGAGACTGCTACCACTAAATACCTATACATGGCTTATCTTTCTTGAAACATAACGACCAAGCTGTGCGGCGCAAACGGAGCGCAGCGTAGTTTGCGTCCGAACGAGCGCCTTGTTATACGCTTTTTGCCACTAGCATTTTGGTGGCACCCTTTTGAAATTCATAATTCACCGGAAGCAATGAAGTATTAACCCCTTCTCTTTCCAACTCTTCGATGACCGGATTTAGGTGTGGGGATTCTTCATTGTTGCTAATAGACAGCAATGGGTACACTCGAACTTCCCTAGCGACCCGACAAAGCTCTTTCATTGATTCTATATGCTCACGCAAACTTACATGCTTACTGTATAGAAACAGATAGTGAGAGCATAAAGCCAGATCAAATTCCTTATCATTGAACGGTAGGGTTGGCAATGATGCATTGATATACCTTCCTGACTTTCGATTATCTTCGTAATCTCTAAGAAAAGTATTCATTGCTTCCATTCGTACTTTCCCAAGCTCTTCAACACATTTTATATTTTCCCAAATAAAGTCAGCATGGTTTTTTGAAACTTGCTCCATTATTTGAGGGTAAACATCTTCAATCCGTGTTTGTATTTGACTTGGGGAAAATTGATAAATTGGATCTATGGATATGACATTTCCACCCTTGGCTGTTAATTCAGCATTGAAGGAGGCTGGGCCATCTCCACAACCCAAGATCTTCTTATCAAGATCACGGCTCATAAGTGAGAACATTTCTTTGTACTCGCTTAATGTTCTTCCCCAAGGCACTACTTCCGATAATTCCACTACATTTCCTATTGCGTATAACTATAAATATACCCCAAAAGTGGGATATAACACTCTGTGAAAATACTCTATTTCTGGGGTATAAGCGTGAAAACAAGCTATATAGGCTTTTTTTACCTGGCCGTGTTGTGATTATAGTCCAATAAATGGATGAGTAAATTACGCTACGGGAAGGGTTGTGAGCATATCTTAACCCCCCGTTTTCTGGTTGGGTTTGTGACAGGATCGTTTTCAAAGATTATCGTTTTATTGCGGGTAAAAGTGGTAGTGTTTAAGTGAATTGTTCCTTTCAAAAATTCAGAAGACGCAAAGATTCATTTCACCAGAAAGCGAGTGCTTTGAGTCTCAATCATGTGGTTTCCATCTTTGATCACTGCTTTAAGTTTGTGTTTGCCTCTTGTCAGTTTCCATCGATATTCTCCATTAGATGTCTCTTCCAGTAACTGATCATCCAGTATCCATTGGACGTGTTGATATCCTTGCTGTTGGTTGAGTGAGAACTGATAGAATTCTTTATCATCCGGTATTCTCGGGTCCATCGCCAGTTGCAGATTAGGGCTGGGTTGTTGGATTCTCAAAGGTTGGTTTCTTGTTCTACGGGCTGTCTTCCCCAGGGTAGGGATTGTCCCAGGTATGAACCATTCGTTATAAGGTGAACACGTTTTTTGTGGGATGGGGACCAGACCGGTCTCTCTGCATATTTCGGTTTGCACGAGTTTAGGACTGAGGTAGAGAGGCTTTGTCTCTTTTCGCTTGTTCAGTTCTGAAAAGATAGAACGCAGGACATGAGCTGGCCCTTTTGAACCAGTAATTTTTTTCATGCTGGTTCGGTCCATATTACCCATCCAGACACCTGCCGTATAACGATGGTTGAAACCAATGGCCCAGGCATCGTGATAGTTACTGGATGTGCCGGTCTTTACCGCTGTCTGAGTTGGGAAGTCGAGTAGACCGCCGCGTCCGAATTCACGCCTTCTAGCCCAGGGATCGGAAAGTATGTTGGCGATCAATGAAGTAGCTTCTGGTGTAAAAATCCGTTTGGTTTCTTGATAATTTTCTTCATGCACAGCGCTCAATGGTTTGAATTGTCCGTGCCTTGCCAGTGTCGTGTAGGCCTGTACCAGTTCATATAAGGTGATTTCGCCATTGCCCAGTGCAAGCCCGTCACCATAGATGTCAGGGTGATTTTGCAGACTCTTAATGCCAAGTTCATGCAGGGTGTGGAGGAAGTTTTCTGTACCAATTTTCTGTAATACTTTCACTGCAGGTATATTGAGTGAATTACCGAGAGCTTCTCGCAGGGAAATGGGTCCATAGTTGGTGCGGCTGTAATTGTGGTAGGTGTGCAGACCATGGCCTACTGACTCACTCAATGGACTGTCATCGATGAGGGTTGCAGCGGTGAACCCATTTTCGAGTGCTAGTGTATAGAGCAGCGGCTTCAGTGTTGAACCAGGCTGCCTGGGGGCAGTGACTGCATCGATGGCACTGCCGGGGTAATCCGGATCACTGTCACCGGCAACTACCCAACTCATGATCTCCCCGGTTTGGTGATCGACGATCAAAACAGCACCATTTTTCACGTTACTTGTTTCAAGATCTTTAATCCGTTGTTCCAGGAATTGCTGGGCTTTTTGTTGTAGATCACGATCCAGTGTTGTATGGATTTTTTTGCTTTCATGATCGACTATACGGTAAATATAATTCGCGAAGTGGGATGCCTTGATCGGGCGGGTTCCCACCATCTGGACTTTTGCTCGATGTTTTCCGCGTACGTACACTTCCAGATTTTTGGCTAACCGGGAAACCGCTGGTTTTGCCGCGCCTGGATGTTTGATCGGATCGAGACGTGATGGTGCTCTTACCAGTACGGCCAGCATTATCATTTCCTGCTGGTTGAGTGTGTCCAGATCACGATTGAAGTAATATCTTGCGGCCTGGACGACGCCACGCCGCTGAGCAGAGTAGGGCACCTGATTCAGATAGAATTCAAGGATATCGTTTTTGTTGAAGTGTTTTTCCAGTTGTACGGCTTCCCATCCTTCGAGCCAGCGTGACCAGATGGTTCGTGGGCGCGGATGCAGCATTTTTATCGTCTGCTCGCTGATGGTGCTTGCTCCACGGATTTTTGTCATCGAGAAAATGTTCTGCCACACGGCATGAAGGCGGGCTATCCAGTCAATGCCATGATGCTGATAAAAACGTTTATCCTCAGAGACAATAAATGCCTGCTGCAGAAACTCCGGGATCGTGTGCAGGGGAACGACATCATGGAGGTTCCAATGATTTTTGTAGGTGATGGTGATTGGATGCAGGTTTTTGTCGAGCAGCTGGGGTTTCTGGATCGTCGAATCGTTGAGATCAAGCGTTTCCGGTATGGGCTGCATGTCTATCCGGGTTTTGATGAACAGTAATGAGAACAGTACCAGAAGAAGGAATGACAGCGTTTTTATCATTGTTCGATCACATTGAGTGTTGCCGGCAAGCTATGGCCATAGATATCTGGATCGTACATCTCTTCGGCTTTGGCCGGTGGAACAGAGAAGGTTCCTGTTGCAATTGCCTGAGCGGTATAGCTTAAATGATAGTCACCACGATTCAGATAATCCGAATAAAATCGCACCGAATCATGTCGCAATTCCCGGTGATAAAAACTCCATCTAGAAGAACGGAACTCCTCCCAGTCGTTTCGCTGGAACCAGTATGAGCCATCAGCAGCCTTGAATTCACTCTGTTCGGTATCCATGATGGAAGCGGTTGCAAGATCACGATTGACCGGCTCAAGCCCGCCAGGGACCGGATCATCGATGACCACAAAGTTACGGGCGGCGGGAAGATGTACGAACAGTTCTACCCTGACGAGATCTCCTCGTTTGATCTGCATGGGTGATCTCAGTATCTCCCATTTATCCTTGCGTTTAATGCTGTATTCACGATGGATTTCGATTCCGGCGTTGACACGATCAACTTCACCTTCCGGCAAGGCATACTGCAAACGTGTACTGTAGTAGAGACGGCCATCGCCTTGTTTTTCAATCTTGAGTCTGGTTTTACGTCCGGAATCACGGGTATCGAAAGGATAAAGAAATTCTACAGCCGGATCGCGTTTGTCATCGAAGTGCGTGGAACCCAGCAATTGATCACCAAGTGAGGCCTGGACTGTCATGGCCGGCTTTTCGGCTTCGTAGATGGTGCTGTATTCACGCAGGGCATTGATACAGAACATATTCTCCTGCGTATTTTCCCAATGGTCCCGGGCACCGCGTCCTTGGGTGATGGCACGAACAAGTTTGAGTGGTGCATCACCGATCAGTTTTTTACCCTGGGAAGAGTGGGCAGTTTGTGTAAAGGCGCTGAGAATGGCACATTGTGTACGTAGTGGTGTTTCTAGTATGCGCGCACTGCCTGTGTTCAGTGTTTCATTGAACTGAAGCTTGCCGGCGCTTTGTACACCCTGATCCAGAATTTGTCGGGAAACCGTGCTGACAATCTCATCGGCGCCTGCAACATGATTTGCCGCGATCAGATAGTGTGCCTTGCCGAACAGACTCATGCGAGGAACGTGTTCACGGTAACGCTCCAGATCATCCAGGGTGATCCGGCTCTCTTTTGCCAGTGCGGCCAGTGCGACGGCGCGGACGGTCGAGGCCATGCCCTTGTCATAGAAGGAGGGCGTGACATCGTGCTTGAGTAAGTTGGCCAGATAGTTGTGCAGGTTTTTTTCAACCTGAATTGGTATGGTGTGGCCTGTCTTTTTCAACCAGTCGAAAGCGAGGGCGGTGTAGGCACTGAGATAGGGACTGACATATTCATCCTGTGGTACCCAAAAGGCCATACCACCGTTGGGTGCCTGAAAATTGGCTGTATCCTTCAGGATTTTATCTGGCAGGAGGCGGCTTTCCTGCCAGTCCAGATCGTCAGGTAAGTAGTTTTGCATCTGGTTGAAGTGATCAGCCGTGACACCTTTGGTCAGACGTTGTTCCCAACACCAGTAGGGGTAGTCGCGGATATAGCGGAATGCACCGTCCAGATGACCGATAACCGTGGGTGAAACAGTGACAGTCAATCCACCCGTATCAGTGTAGATCTTCTCCGGAAAATGGATCGATGTTTCAGTCGTGGTTTGTGTAAGGCTGCCATAGTCTGCAGTCGTATCGAGTACTCTGCGTTTGAGAACAGGGACTGTATGGGTAAGCGCATCGTTATCTTCACCTGATCGGGCTGTTACGGTCATATGGATTGAACCCGGCTTGTTACTTTTGATCGGAAGCCAGACGGTCTCGCGTTTGAAGGGTTCTACCGTGATCTTTTTGTTGATTCGGGTCTCCTGTTCAACACTGCCTGTGGCTTTGATTTCAACCTCGACATTTCTGGCTGTTTCCGTGCGATTCATGACACTGAAACCGGCTTTGAATTCATCGCCCTGGATGATCTGGTTTGGCATCACTGGACGTAGTTCAATGGCCTGATTGACCTTGAACCCGCTAGTGCCGAGGCCAAATCGATCGCCTTTGGTAACGGCGATAGCCAATACGATCCAGCCAGTGAGGTTGTCCGGTGCTCTGAAAGAGACAGATTCTGTATCTCCTGGTTGGATGACCAGAGACGGGTTCCAGTAGCCCACATAATTTTTTACTGAACGGAAATTGATTCCGCTTGCCCCGCCGTCACCTCCTGCATTGGCGCCTTTGGTCTCGAATTTCTGCCGGCCAATAAGGCGGGTCAGCAGGCTGTAGTTGGTCACATCGAGGCTGTCCAGGGAATAGAAACCCTGATAGGGATCGAAGTAGCTTTTCCCCTGTGTGATGAGGTCGAAGACGGCTTCATCCAGTACGATGATGGCAAGTTCGATTGGTTCATGATGAGATCCGTTTGCCGGTCTCGCTGAAAAGCTTAACTCTACGATTTCACCAGGTTTATAGGTTTCCTGCGTACTGTTGATCGTTAGTTCTACCTGTTTCCACGGATCACTGACCGGTACTTGGACATAGCCCATGCTGAATGCTGGTTTGCCCAAATCAACATTTTTCATACTTACGGGTTTGTCCACCCGTGGGGAAAAAACCGTGATGGAAAGGTAGTATCCCGGCATGAAATCCGGCTCCACTTCGAACTCAATGATTTCGGTACTGTCGGGAAAGTCTTCCACCCAGCTCTTGAGGATGCCATAACGTTCTACGGTGATCAGCGCCTTGCCGCCGGGGTAGGGATTTTTCACCAGATAACGTACTGTGTCACCGATTTTCGGTTCTGTATTCTCTTGTATGATGGAAAGATTATTGTTCTCAGGCTGTTCCCACAGCACCTGTCCCTTACCCGCAACCCAGGCATAAATCCGGGAACTGTGTTCACGACCTTTTGTATCTTGAATGATCGCCGTGATGCGATAGCTGCCGGGCTTCTCGGGTGTGAACACACAGTCTGATGCTTCAACTGCACTTCTGCCTTCACATTTTGCCACCTCTATCCAGTCGGTGAGATACTTCGTGACATAGGTATTTCCGGCACTTTTTACACGGGAGGCTTTAGTTTCCTCTCGCTCTATTCTGAGCTTGACTAACGAATCAGCGACCGGTTGTCCCTCCTGATCGACAACCAGATACTGGATGTTGGCTTCTTCATTTTGTCGGTAGATCCACTGCGTGTTTTTCAGCCCGACCAACCGATCGCGAGAGAAGAATTGTGCAGTGGCCAGGTTGGCTACGTTTTTCCCCCGATCATCCTGCACACGACTTTCAACCCGCAGGGTGCCATAGATGATATTTTTGTCCTGGAGTTCAACTCGGGTTTCCAGATCACCATGATCATCAAGCATCCCCTGTTTATTGAAAAGAACCTCGGAGCGTGGCGAATCCGGTAGGTAGGTGTCGAATTTGAAGTTTTTCGCGACGGGATGTTTCGGGGAGAAAGTGTGTCCGATCAGTTCGGCGCTTACCCTGGTCTGAGCGCGTGTATAAGGGCCACCTGCATGGAGGCGGGCACTGGTGGTAACGGCCAGTTCTTTTCCGGGTGTAAAGTTTTTGCCATTGAGTTCAGTCATGACCTTGAAAGGTGCCGGTGTGAAATCACTGATCAAGACATTGAATGGGACCGATTGGAATACACTTCTGGTTTTATCTGCTGGATCGCTTGCACTGAGTTCAAACCTGTAGTTTCCGACAGCAGTATTTTTGGGAATGAAAATTTCACCGTCGAAAGCACCAAATGCATTTAGCTTGAGATCATCGATTTCATCGATAACCTTGTTGCCCGGATCCCGGATGATGAGTTTCCACTTCAGATTTGGTGGATTGATCAGTGTCTTGTTGTTCTGACCGCGGATGTAAAATTTGTACTGGACCGTATCCCCTGGCTTGTAAACCCCTTGAGCCGTAGTGCCCCAGACTTTTATAAAACCGTACTGATCACGATCCTGGGGATAGACATCCCGTCCCCAAACAGTGAATGCACCGCTGATAGGGAGCAGAGCCATATCCTGATCCTTTTCTACCTGGACCAGCAGTCTGTTGTCGTCAAAACCCCATTTGTGAATGTATTCAAAATCAGGATCGAGCCTGTCCCTGCCAGAAAATTCGGCAAGCCCCGATGCATTGGTTGTCACGGTTTCAAGAATATTTTCCTTCATTAACAAAGGACTTGAGAGTTTGCTGGTGTAGATGGTCACACGGGCATTGGGGACAGGTTCACCGGTTGCCATATCTAGAACCCAGATTAATGACTTGAAATTCCCCAGCTTGATATGAACTTGAAAAGGTGTCACTTGTGAGAAGATTTGGTATGGGTGATGTCCCTCGGGGTTCGGATCCATTTGCAGTTCGCCACTGATGACTCCAGAACGTCCCTGCAACAGCTTCCGAATCGGCAGGGGGTGGGCGAAGGCAATATCGGTGACTTGGGGCAGTGCGACAGTACTGTGTAAACCCGACTCAAAACTACCCACGATCATTTTGGAATAGTCAAGATCCAGTTTGTCCAGATTGGTAACATAGACAGGTATCTGGCTGTCTATCCTCTTTTCGAGGACTGAGAACGGATTCAAAACCATACCGGGCTGACGGTGATCGGTCATGAACCTTAGATTGACTGGTGTGTTCAATTCACGTCCAAATTCATCAAGCAGTTTTTTGCTATGTAATTCATATTGCTGCCATGCTTTGAGAAACTCCGGAAAAAAGATGTCATAGGTCTGATCTTTGTAGTGTGTATCATTCAACCTAGAGTGGAAGGTTTGGCCAGCCCACGGGTCGTAGTCCTTGCGTCCACCAGCCAGGTCAGGCTCCATATCGAGTTGTTCCTTAATCTGTTGCAGTGGGACAGGGGAAGAAAAAGAGAGATAGACCGTGCTTTGTGGATCACAGGTGGGTCTAATGCTTGATTCAGAAAGGGTGACCATTTCCTTTTTTTTGTATGAATAGCATTTAACACCGAGAAAGCTGAATTCGGGAAAGGTATGAAAAGTGTCAACTACTCTTTGCTCATTGCCAATCAATGGGCCTTCATTTGTTACGAGACCGGGTTCAATCTTTAGTGACACGGGTGTATCCAGTGGAAGCTCTTTTTGTGGTGTGAGTACCCAGATCTGTTGGTATTCTGGTTCGATAGATTTGTTTTCTGGATCGGGTTCTGCCTTCAGTGCATAACGTTCTCCGTCCGCTTCGAGAAAAACATGAGCATCAACAGACTCCTTTTTAATTGGCATATCGAATTCAGCATAAATTACGGGGGTCCCAGGTGTGAACCAGGTCCGGAACCAGACGGAACGAATCTCAGGTCGTTCTGTCGTAAATATGTGACGATAGACTGATTTCAAAATGCTACCCTTTTCTGTATGAATCCCCGGAGAGACCGTGACAGTGTAACGTGTAGCCAGCTTCAATTTATTATGGGCATCGAGCTGGCACATCAATGACCGGGTATCAGCCCAACGCCACTGGCAGTCGGTAGCCGGTTCAATAGTGATTGGTAAAGTTTGCTGATCCCGTTGCATGTTCCCGAGGCTAACGACGGGCTGATCAAACTCAATGACAATTTGTTGTCCGGGAGGTGCATTCTCTCCGGCCGGTGTGATGCGGAGGATCTTCAGTTCCGGTGAGGCTGAGGTGGTAGGGGTGAAGAGAAAAAATAAGAGAAACAGGGGGAGTTTTTTAATCATATTCTATCAACGAGTCAAATTAATCAGGGTTGTCATGGACAGTTTAGAGTAAAATCATGCCCAAAAGATGTCCAAAATATATTTTTCACATGGAATTTTAAACTCAACCCTACGTTAAAAACATTCAATGATTCTGATCCAAACGCTTCGATTATTATCGATTTTTCTGATTTTGTTCTCTTTTCCGGCAGGGAACACCTTGGCTGCGAACAATATCGCCGAAATGGTAAAGGAGGGTCCTAGTTTTACTCAGCTTCATGCGAAATGGACATCCATACTCAATCAAGCGGAGAGGCAAATCAAGAAGGGCAGGCTGGAAGAACAGACTGCAAATCACCTGCGTGAACAGATCAGTAAGGTACGTGAAGAGGCGTTGGCTACAAGTATCAATGCCTCTGACAAAATCATTGAATTGCGAAAACTCTACGATGCCCTTGGGCCGTTACCGAAAGAAGGAGAACCTGAAGAGGCACCGGAGGTCGCACGTGAACGGCTTAAGCTGGAACGCCAGTTAAGGGAAGTAGAGGGGCAGGTCAAACAGTCTGACTTGATCGTCCAGCGCAGTGACCTGCTGTTGAAACAGATTTCGACGATTGAGATCGGTCAAATTGTTTCCAACCTGTCAGAACAGGCACCATTACCTTTGGACCCCAGAGTCTGGATGAAAGCGGGTTACCAGTTTGTCAATGGCTACAAATCATTGTCGGAAGCTCGGAGGAAGGGAGGATATCGGTCACCTCTGCTCACTGTTGCTCCCTTTCTTGTTGTCGGCATTTTTCTGGCGATGGTTGCTGGTTTGTGGATCAGAAGAAGGCTGTTGTACCGTTTGCGACGCGATGCTTCGATTGAAAATCCAACATACAGTCACAAGGTTCTCGCGGCTTTTGGAGTAGGCATTAGCCGGGGGATGATTCCGGTAGTTATCTTTGTGATCCTGAGTGGAATTGTCTGGACCTACTGGATGAAGGAAGAGCTGGATCCTTCACTAAAATGGCCATGGGGGATCTTTTATGGTGTGATCTTCTATTTTCTCGGGGCAGCATTGGTGAGGGCGATTTTTTCACCCCGTCTGCCACAATGGAATCTGACGTGGGTCAGGCATGCGTCGGCAAAAAAGATAGCCCATCGACTTCATCTTCTGGTGGCTGTGATTGCCGTAGGAATTGCCTTTGAGGCGGTACTGGCTGATACCGGCAGAGCTCCGGAATTTGGCTCCATCTATGCCTTTATAAAAAATACGATAATCTCGGTTATCCTGCTTTCCTTGACAAGGAAAGCCCTATGGGAAGGAATTGAACTCGTTGATGAAGAGCAAAAAAAACAGGCTGAATCCACATCCCTGTGGTTTTGGCCCTATCTGCGTTTAATCACTGCACTGACTGCGTTTACAGCGCTAATTTGCAGTATTCTAGGTTTCCATAATATCGCCGATTTTATTCTCCCTCGAATTGTCCTTACGAATCTGCTTGTCGCGGTTTTTGTCACGATCAGGGTATTGATCCGAGAAGCACTGGCTTATTTGCTGGAAGGTGACAGCCGTTTTGCACACTCCTTCAGGGAGATGCTCGCACTCAAACCGGAAACCGGCAAACGCCTGAATTTCTGGCTCATGACTTTTGTTGATTTGTTTGCGATTCTGGCGGCGTGCTATGTGTTGCTGATTCTTTGGCGGTTTCCACACCAGGATATCGTGAACTGGTTTTCAGGCTGGTTCAAGGGATTTTCTATCGGCTCCTATACTTTTTCTCTTGCAGATCTGATCCTGGCTTTCTTTGTGTTATTTCTTGTTATTACCCTGACTCGGGTGATCCGTTCCTTGCTTGAGAATAGATTATTGCCTCAAACCAGTATGGATATTGGTGTCAGGACAGCGATCAGTTCAGGTGTGGGTTATCTCGGTTTTCTGATAGCCATCCTGATGGCCATGTCGACCCTGGGGCTCGATCTGACCAAGCTGGCACTGATTGCCGGTGCTTTATCCGTTGGTATCGGTTTCGGGTTACAGAATATAGTCAATAATTTTGTTTCCGGTCTAGTTCTCCTGTTTGAGCGTCCCATAAAGATCGGCGACTGGGTCGTGGTGGGCAATCTGGAAGGGAAGGTCAAGCAAATTAATGTTCGTTCTACTGAAATAGAAACTTTTAATCGGGCATCGGTGATCATTCCGAACTCCGATCTGTTGCAGACAGCCGTTGTAAACTGGACACACAAGAGTGCTTTTGGCCGGATAGAAGTGCCGGTTGGTGTGGCTTATGGATCTGACATTGAACAGGTCGAGAATTTGCTTCTGGAATCTGCACGAGAGCAATCAGAGGTGCTATCTTGGCCAGCGCCTTTTGTTTATTTTATCGATTTTGGGGAGAGTTCTCTGGATTTTCAGTTATATGCCTATGTCGAAAATATTGAAAGACGCAAGCGGATTGTGAGTGATATAAGAAAAAATATCATGAGAAAATTCAGACAAGCGGGAATAGAAATTCCATTCCCGCAAAGGGTTGTTACTCTGAATTCGGAATCTTCTGAAAGGCCGGAAATCCCGGAGCAGGATGAGACTAAACCTTGAATTTGTTGACTGATGATTTCAGCTGATCTGCAACAGCTGAGAGTACTTCGGTAGACTGTACCGATTCCTGAACGCCTTCTGAAGTCTGTTCTACCACCTGACTGATATTGACGATACTCTGATTGATCTCTTCTGCAACCGTTGTTTGTTGGCTTGAGGCTTCGGCAATCTGTGCATTCATCGCATCGATGGTTTTGATCATACCGGTAATCCGATCCAGTGCCTCTCCGGCTTTGGCAGAAGTTTGCACAGTCTCCCGGGCATGACTGCGGCTGTTCTCCATCACAGTGACAGAGTCCTTGGCACCACTTTGCAGTCGTTCCACCATCTCTTCGATTTCGATTGTGGAGGACTGGGTTCGCGCTGCCAATGTTCGAACCTCATCGGCGACGACTGCAAACCCACGACCATGCTCGCCAGCACGGGCAGCCTCGATTGCAGCATTCAAGGCGAGCAGGTTGGTCTGCTCAGTGATACTCCGGATCACATTCACAATTTCGCTGATGTTGGCGATGTCTCCATCAAGTCGTTGCAGGGTTTCTGCTGCCTGTTCAACTTCTCCGGCGAGTGTGTCAATCGATCGAACAGCCATATTGACGATATTCTTGCCTTCCACAGCTTCCTGATCTGCCTGTTTGGCTGCGTTTGCCGCCTGTGAGGCACTACTGGCTACTTCTTGTACGGTGGCGGTCATTTCATTGATTGCAGAAGCAATTTGGGATGTCTCCATTTGCTGTCTCTGCACACCATCTTGGGTCTGGGAGGTAATGCCAGAGAGTTTTCCACTTGTTTCCGTCAATTGATCGATACCGCCCATAATTTCCTGAATCAGAGCAGCAATCGATTTTCGTGAAGAGTCGAATTCATGGGCCATCCAGCTGAATTCTCCCTTGCCCGGGATGGATAATGGTTTTGTTAAATCGCCCTGGTTCATATTCTGGATATGTTCGACCAGTGTATTACAGCGTTTAGTAGCATGACGCCCGATATACTCTGCCATGGCGTATTGCGCAATGGCAAAAATAGCACCTGCGCCAACAACGACACTGACAGATGCGCCAAGAAGGTCGAGTGCGACTACCGTAACAATACATAAAATGCCTACGAAACCAATCAGGTACATTCGTTGTCTGAGGGTGAGGTTGTGCAGTTTAAACATATTCTGATTTCCTGTTTTGTTAATCCAAGATATTGAACCAGGCCTGTTCCTGATAGAATGTTTATCGCCATTGTCTCGGCTAGCTTTAGGCAGCCTTGAGATAAGAGCAGTTAATTCAAAATCCATGCCACTCAAGCAACAGGAGGGAAAGTAAAAAGTGAATAAGGTGGTCATCGCATTGGTTTTGATTCTGGCCATTGCAGGGATGGTCTATTTCGGTTTTATGGACCAGGAGGCAGAAGAGGGTGAAGCGATTATGGAACAACCTCAGGAAGTCGTCCCACAGGAGTCTGTCCAAGTGGTTACCGAACTGGCCAATGAAGAACAGAATAAACTGGAAGTGATGAAGGCACGGTTCGAGGAATTAAAAGAATTGAGAAAAAAAACCAGTTTACGTATCAGCCGGATTGCCTCCAGGTTACGGCGATCGGAATTCCCACCCGATAAGGCACGTGAGATAGAAAAGGATATGCGAAAGATCAGTTATATGCTGAAAACACCAAAATTACTTGGTGCATTTTCCAGTGTTGAAGAAATAGAAGAAGAAATTGAGAGCCTGAACTCTGCTAATAAAAAACTGGGGGAGATCAAAACCATGCTGGATGAGAAAAGAAAAAAGAACGCTGGTTGATGTAAAGATGCGTACCATTATAAGCGGCTTCTGATCTTGGCGAAGTTCGTAATACGAAAGGGTTACCGGGCAGGGTGCGAATAGCAAAATAGTGGTCATTGGCAACGTCTGAAGTACTGGCAGCAGAGTGTTCCAGAACAGTCAGGCTCAGGATTAAATACTGTTTGATTTCAATTTGCACAGAGTGGCCCTTTCTTCGATCAGATACCTCTTAATCTTTCCCGATATCTGCCGATAATCCCTTTGCCATCTATGGAGGATTATCTTTGCGTTAACAAATGTCTCAGAAAGAATGTAATTAACGATTTTTCACTACGGAGATACTGTCCAGTTTATCAGTAAGGCTACAATCTCCGCATTACTGGATTTGAGAGGGAGTATGAAAATACTGGTTACCGGTGCTGCCGGATTCATAGGTTCGACACTCAGTCATAGGTTACTTGATCGTGGTGATGAAGTGGTCGGTCTCGACAACATGAATGACTATTATGATGTCTCGCTGAAACAGGCGCGGCTTGATCGACTTCTTCCACACAACAATTTCAAGTTTGTCAAGCTGGATATTGCAGACATGGCGGGTATGAAAGCCCTATTCGAGCAGGAAAAGTTCGATCGTGTCATGCACCTGGCGGCGCAGGCAGGGGTGCGTTATTCACTGGAGAATCCCCACGCCTATATCGATGCCAATATCGTCGGTTTCATGAATATCCTGGAAGGCTGTCGGCACAATGATATTGAGAATTTGGTGTATGCTTCATCGAGTTCCGTGTATGGCGCCAATACCAGCATGCCTTTCTCTATCCACGACAACATCGATCATCCTGTCTCCCTCTATGCGGCCACTAAAAAGGCCAATGAACTGATGGCGCATACCTACAGCCACCTTTATGATCTGCCAACAACTGGATTACGTTTCTTTACTGTTTATGGTCCGTGGGGGCGTCCGGACATGTCTCTGTTCATGTTTACAAAGAATATTCTTGAAGGCAAGCCAATCGATGTTTTCAATTATGGTGATCATCAGCGGGACTTTACCTATATCGATGACATCGTTGAAGGTGTGGTGCGCTGTATCGACACGATTGCCAAACCGAATCCTGAATGGTCAGGTGATAAACCTGATCCAGGTACCAGCAAGGCCCCATACCGGGTCTATAACATCGGTAACAATAATCCCGTCCATCTTCTGACCTTCATTGAGACACTGGAGAAGGCCCTGGGTAAAAAGGCAGAGAAGAATATGCTTCCGTTACAACCAGGCGATGTTCCGGCCACGTATGCCAATGTGGATGACCTGGTCAGGGATATGGGGTACAAACCGGCGACCTCACTGGAAACCGGTATTCAGAATTTTGTGGATTGGTATAAGGATTTTTATAAGGTAGTGTAAATGGCACATAACAGAAAGATTTCCGTAGTTGGTCTCGGCTATGTCGGTTTACCCGTCGCGGTTGAGTTTGGTAAGACAGAGCAGGTGATCGGTTTTGATATCGATCCGAAACGTATCCAGGAATTGAAGGGTGGATGGGATCGGACCAATGAGGTGGAAGAGACTGATTTGGCATGCGCCGATATCCTTTTTACGGATAATACCGAAGATCTGAAACAAGCAGACTTCCATATTGTTGCCGTGCCGACACCTATCGATGAAGCCAAGCGCCCTGATCTGGGGCCAGTCATCGCAGCTTCACGAACAGTAGGTTGTGCGCTCAAGAAAGGCGATATTGTAGTCTACGAATCGACGGTCTATCCGGGAGCGACCGAAGAAGATTGTGTCCCGGTCCTTGAAGATGTTTCCGGTCTGAAATGCGGTGAAGATTTCTTCATAGGGTATTCTCCAGAGCGGATTAACCCAGGCGACAAGGAACATACCTTCAAGACGATCACTAAGGTTGTCTCCGGTCAGACGCCTGAAATTCTGGATATTGTTGCAGAGGTCTATGAATCCGTGGTTACTGCAGGTGTCCATCGGGCACCTACGATTAAAGTCGCAGAGGCGGCCAAGGTCATTGAGAACACCCAGCGTGATCTGAATATCTCGCTCATGAATGAACTCGCATTGATCTTCAGCCGTATGGGGATTGATACAAGGGATGTCCTCGCTGCTGCTGGTTCAAAATGGAATTTTCTGCCTTTTGATCCGGGTCTTGTTGGAGGTCACTGTATTGGGGTGGATCCTTACTACCTTACGCACAAGGCCGCTATACTGGGCTATATTCCACAGGTGATCCTGGCGGGGCGCCGTATTAACGATGGTATGGGTGCCTATGTTGCAAGTGAAGTTGTCAAGCAGATGATCAAAGATGGTGCTACGGTTCGGGATGCGACAGTGACTGTTCTGGGTTTGACCTTCAAAGAAAATGTGCCCGATCTCAGAAATACTCGTGTCACTGATATTCTGGCGGAACTGGAAGATTACGGTATCACTGTCCAGGTAACCGATCCGGAAGCTGATCCCGAAGAGGCAGTAGAGGAATACGGAATCACTCTCTGCAGGGAGGAGGATCTCAAACCGGCCCAGGCTGTAATCTTTGCCGTTCCTCACCGGAATTATCTGGAGCGGGGGTGGAGTTTTGTCAGCGGGTTACTGGAGGGTGGCCAAGGTACAGTCTATGATGTCAAAGCTAAACTCCCTCGTGAGGATGTGCCGGAAGGTGTTTCACTGATCAGACTTTAAACAGGAGTTGGTATGAAAATTTTACCTGTAATTCTTGCCGGTGGTGGCGGTACACGGCTCTGGCCACTCTCGCGTGAACATTACCCCAAGCAGTTTCTCAGTCTGACCGGTGAAGAGTCGCTCCTGCAGCAAACTCTATCGAGACTTCAAGATCTAGATGAGGGGTGTGAAGTTGCATCACCAGTCATCGTTACCAATGAAGAACACCGTTTTCTGGTTGCTGAACAGGCAAGGGTAATCCAGCAAGACCTGCAGACGATTTTCCTTGAACCCAAAGGACGCAATTCAGCTCCAGCACTAACCGTGTCAGCATTGGCTGCAATGGCGGATGGAGACGATCCGGTGATTCTGATGATGCCATCCGATCACTTAATCAAGGACAGGGAGGCGTTCAATAAAACAATTTGCGATGGAGCTGAACTGGCCTATCAGGGGTATCTGCTTACTTTTGGTATCGTGCCCGACAAACCTGAAACAGGATACGGCTATATCAAGCTTGGAAGAGCTATTGATGGAAGTAAGGCGCGAGAGATCGCCGCTTTTGTTGAGAAACCGGATCTTGACACAGCAAAAGCCTATTTCCAGTCAGGCCAATTTTCATGGAACAGTGGGATGTTTATGATGAAGGCCTCTGTCTGGATCGATGCCATCAAGACATTTCGAAAGGATATTCACGATGCTTGTATTGAAGCTTTTAATAACGGTACAGAAGACAACGATTTCTTCCGCCTTGAAAAAGAAGCGTTTATCAACTGCCCGGAGGACTCTGTCGACTATGCCGTGATGGAAAAGGTTTCAGACAATAATGCCTTTAAATCTGCAGTGATATCACTGGACGCTGGCTGGTCAGATGTCGGTTCCTGGTCAAGTTTGTGGGAGATTTCGGATAAGGATGAAGACGGCAATGTCCGATCAGGGGATGTTTTTACCCATGATGCAAAGAACAATCTCCTTTATGCCGGTCACCGTTTTCTCTCAGTTGTTGGTTGTGATGATCTGATCGTGATAGAGACAGCTGATGCAGTGATGGTGCTCCCAAAAGATCGGGCACAGGATGTGAAAAGAATTGTCGAATATCTCAAACACGAAAGACGTGATGAATCGCTTATGCACAGGCGGGTATATCGGCCTTGGGGCAGTTATGAAGGGATCGACGCTGGCGATCGTTTCCAGGTCAAGAGGATCACAGTTAAACCGGGTGAGAGCTTGTCACTGCAAATGCACCATCATCGTGCTGAACACTGGATCGTCGTTTCAGGTACTGCCAGAGTGACGAAAGGTGATGAAGAACTTCTTCTGTCCGAGAACCAGTCTACTTATATCCCGTTGGGTGTAACGCATCGGCTCGAAAATCCCGGCACGATTCCTTTGGAACTTATTGAGGTTCAATCAGGCTCCTATCTCGGCGAAGATGATATCGTACGGTTTGAGGACGTTTATAATCGAGCATAAGAAAGTTTTAGTCCGACGTCCTCCTGAGATGGTACGAAGCGCCGGTTTTTAAAACCAAAGTCGTGTTTTGCCTTTTCACTATTAAAACAGAGGGGATGATTCATGCGATCAGCCATGTCCGGCGTAATATGGGAATAGACGGGAAGTAATGATGCACACCGCATGGCAAAGCGGAAAAGAGGCAATGGTATAGAGATGAACCTGGGGGATTTACCCAGCACCATGAAAATACGTTCCACCATCTCTTTATATGTGAGTGTTTCTCCACCAACCAGATCGTAGTCCTGATTGAAAGTATTTTTGTTATTGAGAGACAAAATACAAGCCTTTGCCAGATCATCGGCATGTACTGGTTGGCGGAGTCCGGAACCTGTTCCCACGAGGGGAAAGAAGCCAAACTTTTTGATGAACCGGCTGATGCTAGAAATGTTTTTATCTAGCCCTGCACCGTAAATTAATGTGGGGCGGAACAGTGTCCAGTTAATATTATTTGCTTCACACTTTAGTGCAACTTGTTCCTCAGCCTCGATCAGCTCCTTTGCCATCTTTCTTTCTGATTCATTTCCGGATTCAAGCTTGCTGAATCGACTGGTTGAGCTGAAGGCAATGATCCGTTGACCACCGATAGATGCAAATTCATCAATCAGATCTGGCAAAACCCTTAATGGCCCCAGATGGATGAGCGTGTTTGCATGTTTTACAGGAGGGACCGAACTAAGTAGTGAGCCGGAATAGTGATGCCAGTTGCCAGGCACCGTTTGTCTGGAGCGACTGAAGGCATGGGTTATATGGCCTGCAGACTTTAAACGGGGCAACAGAAAGTGCCCGATGAGGCTGGTTGCTCCCGTTACGATGATCTCGAGATCAGTAGTTTCAAAGTGTTCTGCTATGGGCATGCATTTTTGTTTTCACGGTCTGAAAACCTGCCAGTGACTTTCTAAAAGCATGATGGCCTGCAAGTACGGCAAATCGCAGCCAGACCCCTATGACAACCAGCCACATCAGTGGGCCCGGGTATCTTTCTTTGAAGAATTTCGTATAAAAACGAATCATTCCCTTGTGCATGTGCCAGAGGACAAAAATATGTTTCTCTTTACTGCAGCCCCCCTTAAAGTGGGTAATTACCGTATCAGGATCAAACAGAATCCGCCAGCCTTTCTGGCGGAATCGCATACACCAGTCCAAATCCTCACAGTGCAGGAAATACCCTTCATCAAGAGGGCCAACCTCATCAAGGGCTGATTTTCGTACAAACATGAAAGCTCCTGAGATGGCTTCCACATCAACAGGTTCTTCTGGCAGTGGTTCCTTGTGCAGGAGAAAGTCCTTGAATCTGGGTGATTTCTGAAAGTATCTGGAAAGGCCAAAGGCACGGACAAAGGAACGCCAGGGAGTAGGGATTGTACGTCGGCACCCTCTTTGTTCTGATCCGTCCGGATTGACGATTAATGGACCGGCCATTGCCACTTCCGGGTTTTCGTTCATAAGCCTTACCATTTTTTCGAGCGTATCAGGCTTAATGATACAATCCGGATTAAGAAAAAGCAGGTAATTTCCTTTTATATGTTGTAAGGCCTGGTTTGAAGCGTGTGCAAAACCAGCATTGACAGCGTTTCTGATAGTAACAAGCCTCGTATCGTTTTTATATAACGCCAGGGCTTTAGTCAAACTGTCATCATCAGAATTATTATCCACAATAATGGTTGACACAGGCATTGTGGACGACATGACGGACTGAACACACCGGGCCAACAGTGGGCCTGAATTATAGTTGACGATGATGACAGAAATGGGTGTCTCTGTTTCCATTGCCACAGTTTCTATTTGATTTTCATCTTTCATTAGAGAGGCTATCCTCGGGGGCTGTCGGAATGAGACTTGGTTCAGGGCTCACAGTCGGCCCTCCACCATATATTGCACTATTTACTCCTTCTATTGAAGGGCCTGTGGAAAAATTTTCCTCAGATTGAGTATTCTCGGTAAAGTCATTGTGAATAGCGGTATTCGGAAGAGGCGGGTTTGTGGAAACCTTTGCTTCTTCCGGGTGAAGAATTTGAATGCTAGTGTTCTGATCACTACCCTGCTTGGAATCTAAAGGTTTCTGGTGGACTATTTTCTCAATTCCACCTGCATTGTTATCGTTTCCATGTTCCAGATACCAGAAAATGCCTGTAATGACTGTGATCGTCAGGATAATTTTCAGGATATACATGATATTACAAGGCCTTTATTATTTGATTTTTGGTTACCGGAATATGGATCCTTAATGATGGACTAAAAATCCTGTCATGAACCCTCCAGTCACACACTTTCTGAGACTATTTCACGAAATATTACATAAATTTCGTAAATTGTTGCCTGACAATAACAAATTATAGCGACTAAGAAAGAAAACAGTATTCAATACGAACAATGATACAAGTATTAAATTATAGTCGCATGAAAGTGTTTTCTCTTTGCTGAACTTGTGATGAAGTTGGCAAAAATGGGTTAAAACAAAAATGAATATCCAGGAGTGACGAGAACATCATCATTCCTGGACAAGGGGGTATTACTTGCCTTTCTCGATTTTCCAGTTGAGATCACTAACCATACCTGCGCTCTTGTTTGTCGTGATTGCGGGGCCATTCATAAGAAACATCCAGTTTTCACCTGAAGAAACATTGCGCCACAGGATATCATCTCTGCCATCTCCATCGAAGTCACTGATGGTTTTGATCTCCCAGTCAAGAGAGGTAAATGCGATATGTTCCCCAGGTGATTCGGGCGTTCCATTGGCAATATTCAGGCCATTCATCAGGTATGTCCAGACTCTGCCATGATTTTTGTTTCTCCAGATAATATCATCTTTTCCGTCACCATCCAGGTCACCAATACCACTGATATTCCATGAGAGATCTGTATAGGCAACATGGGCGCTGGATAGTATGGTGGAGCCATCCAACAGATACATCCAGACTCTTCCATTATTGGTATTACGCCACAGGATGTCATCCTTGCCATCACCGTCAAAGTCACCTGTATCCTGAATTTTCCAGTCGAGGCCAACGATAGATATCTGGTTGTCGCTTATGACAGAAGAACCATTGAGTAATGTCATGCGAACTTCTCCCGTTGAGTTATTCATCCAAAGAATGTCATCTTTACCATCCGCATTAAAATCTCCAACACCGCTTACTTCCCAGTCGATTGAAGAATGAAGCGACATTTCGGTGCTGGAGACAAGACTGGTTCCACTCATGATGTCTATTCTATTCATGCCCGTAATTTGGTTTCGCCAGAAGATGTCGGCACCCTTGTCACCATTGAAGTCACCAACCCCTGCAACAATCCAATTGGTATTTGCTGTGGTACCAAGAGGTTGATTATCAAGGATAGTTGGGCCGTTCATGAAATAAACCCTGTTCTCACCAGTCACGGTATTACGCCAGAAAATATCGGCCTTCCCATCAGGGTTAAAGTCATTTTCAACATCATGGGGTGTAAATGTCTGTGCGGCAGCATTTACATCAATGCGAGAAAAGGTGAGGCTATTACGGCTGTCAGTAATCGGCGTTCCTGTAGTTTTTAATAGCGTTAGCAGTTCATCAACCGTTTTTGTTGGGAATATGGAACGTAATACAGCAAAAGCACCAGCAACATGAGGAGTTGCCATTGAAGTACCGCTCATATAACCATAACCCGAGCCAACAACAGATGATCGTATACTGTAACCTGGCGCCAGAAGATCGAGGTAGGGCGAACTGTTTGAAAAACTGGCTATCAGATCACTCTTGGTCGTGGCCCCAACACTGATTGCCGAAGAGATACAGGCTGGTGAGTTCATGCGGCTGCTGTATCCATTGTTTCCAGATGCCACGACCGTTGCGATACCTGCAGATTTCAATAAATCAATTTGATTTTTGAGCAGGTCACTATCACATGTTCCGGAATAAGCACCCCCGCCGAGACTCAGGTTCACAGAGGCGATATTGTATTGACTCCTCTTAGAGTAAACATATTCAAGACCACTAAGAATATCTGATGTATAAGCCAGAGCACATGTGGCAGTACTGCTCCCGCATGAGCTACCGGAAAAGAGAGAAAAAATCTGTATTGCCATGATTTTGGCTTCTGGTGCAACACCTGAAAAATCAGACCCCTTGCCAGCTGCGATACCCGCAACATGTGTTCCATGGCCACAATATCCGCTACATGGTTGAGCGGATCCAATACCCGTCTGGCTGTTATTACCGTTGGGACAGAGCGAAGTAGAACTGGATGTTGTTTTCGAAAAACAGGCCTCATCAATCACTTTGTTGGCAAGAAATGGATGGTTTCTGTCAACACCTGTATCAAGAATGGCAATGACTTGGCCGGTTCCTCCGTGGCCGGCGCTGGCTGTAATTGTCGAGCCGATCAGACTGGTACTGTCGATCAAGGCGGGTTCGAACAGTGCATCCTCATAAATTCCCTCGATGTCTGGATTGTTGAGCAGTGTTGTCAGCCCCTTTGTATCGATTTCCATTGTCGCCAGTGGAAAATGGTCGAACTGTTTTATATCAGAAGCATTGACTGCTTTCATTACTTTGAGAAGCCTTCGTTTTTTGCTTTCCATTACAGAGCTGAGAGCCGCAAATCCGACAGGAGAACCCGTTGATTTCAGTTTGACAATGACCCGGGCCGTACCGTTCTGTTGAACTTTGTTCAATATTCGGTTCATTGATGGGTTGTTTGTGAGTCCTCCAGCCATTACACCATTAAACTGGCCATAAATCAGGAAAAAACTGATGGATAGAATGATTCTGGAGAGTGCAGTTGACCGTTTCACTTAATCACCTTCCGTGGTATTTGTGCATTGTTTCTATAATGGATGAAGAATACTTCCTGTACTCATTCGTGCCGGGCAATGTTATTCAATGACTTTATCGGTAACTTTAATTTATCCTTAAGCAAAGTAAGACGGATTAATGTGACCGGCATCACAGTTCAGATATTAGAAGGATTTCTCTAAATAGAAACAGGAAATGGAAATACAGGAGAAAGGTTGGAGGTTAATATTTTACTGAGGGTTAAGAAAACCACTCTTTTATTGCGACTGATACCCCAAACGGAGTGATTTTTCTTCTTTACAACCTTTACTAAGAATTAATCAGAGATGATCAATTTGTTCGACCAAAAGAATTGTCCAGGGGGAATTTTATCTCGAAATATACCAGTTGAGATCAGGAACAGAGCCTGCATTGTTTTCAGTTTTAACCTCTATTCCATTCATCAGATAGATCCAGTTCTGACCCGATACCCGATTACGCCAGAAGATATCCGTTTTGCCATCTCCATCGTAATCTCCTGATGCCTTGATTTCCCAATCAAGACTGGTATAGGCAATGTGTTGACTTGTTAAGATACTACTGCCATTCATCATGAAAGCCCAGACTCTACCATGGTTGCTATTGCGCCAGAGAATATCCTCTTTTCCATCAGCGTTGAAATCACCCAGCGCCTTTATATCCCAGTCCATGCCTGTGAATGCTACATGTTGACTGGAGAGAATATTTTCACTGTCCATTAAATAAAGCCATACCCGGCCATAGTTTCTGTGTCTCCAGAGAATGTCATCCTTGCCATCAGCATTGAAATCTCCAACTCCGGCAATCTTCCAATCAGGATCAGCAACCTTGTTAATTTGGATATTGGAAATAATGGTTGAGCCATTCATCAGATAGAGCCAGTTATCACCAGTGATCTCATGACGCCACAAGATATCATCGTTACCATCGCCATTAAAATCTCCCGTACCCACAATTTTCCAGTGAAGATCGGGTTCTGTATTTATCATGGAACTGGCAATGATGGTGGAACCGTTCATAAAATAGATCCAGTTGACTCCACTCAGAGCATGGCGCCACAGAATATCCTCTTTCCCGTCACCATTGAAATCCCCAGTTCCTGCGATCTTCCAGTGTAGATCTGGTTCAGCATTGATAACGTTACTTGAGGTGACAGTAAAGCTGTCCATGAATTTGATCATATTCGTACCTGTCAGGGCATGGCGCCACAATGTGTCGGATTTTCCATCACCATTGAAATCCTGGCGGTTGTCGCTTAGCAGGAGGTTGAGCCTAAGATTTCCTGATCGCCCATTATATCCATCAACCACAATATAGTAGTTTCTTCCTTTGATCGCAGAAAACATGATCCTGCTCAGCAAACCGGTTCCTGAATCATCATCTGAAGCGATTTCTGTCAGTTGTGAAACGTTATTGCCTGTATAGGCTCCCAAGATAGTATCGAACGTGCTTCCTTCAGTATCAATGGTGACAGGGCCACTATCAGTAGCAGTCCATTTCCACCATACCGATTTACCTCCCATATTACCTGCATGAGCAGGTTCTCCTGCTTCTTTCGAAGCAAGGTTGTTATTCCAGGAGATGGAATAAACTTTTCCCTGTATAGGCAAGGCATTACTGAAATCATCATTGCTCAGTGATCCTGAAGTGAGGTTTAGGATCACTGCTCTTGCAGTGAAGCCAAAATCGATAATGCCCGAATAAATACCCGGTGGCATACCTTGAGATAGGGAATCAATGGTAAATGTAATGGATACGGAATTACCTGGAACGAGTTCAAAATTATTCAATGACGCCGATAGCCATGGTGGTGTCTTGATATTGAATGACTGAGTAATGGTACTGACATTCGTAACGGTATAAACTGCATTGGTAGGGGTGAAGGGACCGCTACTGGCTCCAGTAAATGTAATATCGGTAGCAGGTACGACGGAGATCCCGGGTGATTGGACAGAGCCTCCGGAAAAATTCCAGCTCAGGACAATGTCGCCTGCAGCACCATTGTAACCGTCAACAGCAATAGAGTAGGTGACTCCTGCTCGCGCCTCGAAAGAGGCACTGCTTTGCAGATCACAACCGTCATCATTGCTGGTAACTTCACTTAGCGCATTGACGATAGTTCCTGTATATATTCCAAGTACCGTATCAAAATTACTGCCACAGGTCTGGATTTGCATACTGCCATTGGCTGGTGCTGTCCACTTCCACCAAACTGACTTGTTACCATCCTTCTTGGCATGGTTGGGTTCTCCTGATTCAAGAGAGGCATTGGTATTGTTGCCTTGGGTAGAACCGCTATTGATTCCGGACTGCCCGATTGGAGTTGCATTGTTGAAGAAATCATTGTCACCTGAGATGACAAGGACGGTATTGATTGTCGTGTTACCTGCTCCATTGGTCAGATTACTGAAGGTGATATTGGCCTCATAAGTCCCTATTGGAAGTGTATTGGCGACATTGTTTTTTATGGTAGCGGTGATCGTTGTCTTGCCACCAGGAAGAATACTGCCGCTTCCAGTACTCAATTGGAGCCAATTGGCTGTGGTCGTTACAGAGAAACTCAGTGACTGGCCAGATGACGTATTGTTTGTCAATGTATAAGTTTGGCCTGCCGGAGTAAAAGGTCCTCCATCTGGTCCTGTAATGAGCAGACCGTTTTCAGGCGAAACCAGCAAAGTGGGTATGGATGGGGGAATAAGAACAGCGAGTGCTGAATCCACGCTGATCCTTGGCTTGTTGATACCATTTCTTGTATCGACGACCCCGATACCGGTTGATTTCAATGAGTGTTCTATCTGGCTGACCGAAGCGGTAGGCATTCTGGATTTCAGGATTGCAAAGGCACCTGCAACATGAGGGGCTGCCATGGAGGTCCCGCTGAATGAGGCAAATGATCCACCGGGTACAGAAGAAGTTATGCCTGTGCCGGGTGCAAGTAAATCAAGGAAGCTGACACTGTTTGAAAAGCTTGAGATCTGATCAGACTTGGTTGTTGAACCTACTGATATCGCAGTAGAGATACAGGCTGGAGCGCTGACTGAATTGGTAAATGCATCATTACCCGAAGAGACAATGGTGGCGATACCTGCCGAGCGTAGAAGATCGATAGCAGCTTTTCTGGGATCGTCATCACAGGCAGATGCAAACTCTCCACCTCCAAGGCTCATGTTGACGGCAGCGATATTGAAATTATCCCTTTGCGAGTAAACATATTCCAACGCTCTTATCTGATCCGAGGTGTAAGAAAGAGCACATACACTGGAATTTCCACAGTTCCCACTGCCGGTAAACCGGGAGAAAATCTGGATGGCCATAATGGAAGCTTCTCTGGCAACCCCTGAAAAGCCCGAACCCTTACCGGCCGCTATCCCTGCTACATGAGTACCGTGATTACAACCCGCAATGGAACCGGAGCAGGGAACACCAGCTCCAGGACCGATCTGGGTATTCTGACCATTGGGGCAGACACTTGTCGATCCCTGTGATGTGACGGTACTGGAGAAACAAGCTTCATGAATGATCTTGTTGGCAAGAAAAGGATGTGTTTTATCGATTCCCGTATCAAGTATGGCAATAGTTTGTCCTTGTCCTCCATATCCAGATGCAACAGCATTGTCCGCTCCGATCAATGGCGTGCTTTGTGCCAACATAGGATAGCTGAGTCTATCTTCATAGATTCCTGCTATAGCAGGATCAGACAAAAATGCCTTTAATGCTGCTGGCTTGATCTTCATCGCTAATAGTGGAAGATGCTTAAAAGTTTTCACATCCTCGGGATGATAAAATGCCAGTTTCGAGAGGAGTGCTCTCTGAATGATAGAGTGATTTTTTGAGGTTGCTGCTGAGGCAGAGTGAACGGATTGTTCTGCGGTATTGAACTTAATGATGACAGGAACCACATCCTCTTTTTCGTATTTTCTGATCAAAGTGCCCAGTTCGTTTGCATTCTGAGCTCCTTGGGAAAAACCAGGATATAAAATCAGAAAAAAAACAAAGGTGAAACAGAGGCTGATCTGAACAAGTCTGATATGAGAAAGGTCTGCCAGGATTGAGTTTGTAGCGGGCTGTGAACCAAATCCCTTTTTAGCGATCACAGGGGGCATCGTTTCCTTTCTTCTTGCCATTTTGTTTCCTGGAATGTGGTGAACTCAGGCTATCTTCCGTTATACCTTCGACTTCGTCCAGTGTATTGAGCAGTTTCAACGCATCTTTGCCAGCAGACAAGGATAGTGCCGGAGTGTAGCGAAATCGGGTAATGTTTTCAATCTGATAGGGCTCAAGATATTTGAGGATTTTGTCCTGCATTGCTGAAATTACTTCCGGTGAGTTTTCATCTTTTTCTGGAATAGCAAGCTTGATAATGACGGGTTTCAACATTTTTGAATCCTGGTGATGATCATCAATATCCTCAACTGCTCGGAGGATTGATGTAGAAATTAAGAGCAAGGAGAGAGAGAGTAGCAGCAATCTGTACAAGCGGAAATTCTTCATATCATGTAACTCCTTCAGGATAGATACTCAGATTTCAAACATTATATAAAAGTTTCAGCACCGATCCTTGTTAAGGGTCGGATTTTCTGTCCAGGATAGGAGGAAAAGAGGGTTTGATATTTTCCTGAATCGTAGATGCTTTTTTTGGGCTCTTTTGAGCAGGTTGCATTTTTATTTGGCCTGGTACGATGGCAGGTTTGCCAGCTTCTGAGTTGGAAGTACTGGTCTGAGAGGATTTTCCCTTTCTGTTGAGCATGAGAACAAGTTGCTGTTTACCTGAGGTCAGCGTTGCTGAATTGTTGCTTAGGCTGACCAGTTTCCATCCGTCTATGTCCTCGTTAATACCAATCTTCGTTGTTTTTTTATCCCGGAGCTTTCTTAAAAAAGCAACTCGTTCTTTCTCAGAGAGAACGATCCCTGTCAATTCCAAGTCTGTGTTAATTATGTTCTTCTCAGGGGATTCGGATACCTTTACTTTTTCCTCGTGAGGCCTTCTGTCAGGGGAGAATAGAGGTCTTTTTGTGATTTCACTCAATGCATCAAGATTTGGCAGCCTTGTCTTTGGTAGTTCAAAAATTGTTTCAGCAGGAAGTTTGTCCTGTGTTTTCTGATCGATCTGTCTTTGCCCGGGGGGAGGTGCCTCTAGGCTGTAGTAGAGTAGATTTGCAAGGGTGGCAACGACCGCAATCAGGAAAAGCGATGTGACTTTACTGTTTAACATCATTATGTCCTTTCAACATATACACCTTAAGATCGAAACGGGTGTCAAGTGATCGGTCCGTCTGTATGTGTGATCTTCTTTTGTTGTTGACAGGTCCTGTCCGTTGAATCTGCAAATTATCGATAAAGGCCAAAGGTTTGCCCGCTTCAAGGTTGTGGAGTACCTTCAACAAGGTAGTAATATCGGACTTCATGTGCACTCTAACGATTACTGGTTTAAATATACCTTCATCCTGGACAGGAACAGGTTGAGTACTGATCAGCTGTCCTGGGGTTCCTTTGAGCAAGGATTTTACTTTCTCCTGGAGTTTTGCTGCAGCCAAGGATGCAGCCATCAGGGGCAGAAAGCTCTGATTTCCTGTTTTGTTTTTGTTGATTTGTTTTTTGTAATAAGGTTCCAGTGTATCTTTTTGTGAAGCTACAGCACGGTATTTGTCCAGACGTTGCTGTAATATGGAAAGTTGTTCCTGTCTTGCATGATAAGATGAAACCCCGGGGCGTATGGCTGCAGTATAAACAAGTATACTCAATCCAATAAGAATCAATAAAGACAGCAAACCATGTTGCCAGCGAGAGAGTTTCATGGTTTTATCCTCCTGCTGACGTCCAGCTGTGACCTGTCTTCACTTGATAAGGTCGCTATGATTTGAAAACGATCATTACCGGTGGAGATATTGGTTGTGACCGGCGATTGAAAACGAGCATCTTTGAATAAGTCTGATTGTTCTATAATCCCGATCAATGAGGTGGCTGCAGCTGACTCTCCCTGGAGACGGATGGTATTTCCCTTGATTTGGAGGCGGGTCAGCCAGGAATCATCAGGAAGGATCCTTGTCAGTTCCTCGATAATCATGGTGACAGATCTTCTGCTGCCAATTTTTTGATTGATGAACTTCTGTTTATCCAGGGTCTTTTGCCACTCCGTTTTCAAGTGATTGACTTCAAGGGCAGTTTTTTTGAGTTCATTCAATTCTTTCTGTGTTTTATTGATTGCTGAATTGAGATGAACAAAAGGTAAGACAACAATAGCCAGGAAAATAGAAAAAGCCAGGAGGATAAGGAATATATTCAAATACTTGACTGAGTTACTGCTGGTCTTTTCTGCCGTCTTTGGCAAGACATTGATTGGTTCTTGTTCATCTTCTCTGATCAGTTCAACTCGATCAGGGAGTATCTCTAAATTTTCCAATATTGCCAGCTGTGGGTCCACCTGTTTTCGAGGTATGACATTGAGTTCGACTTCCAGAGTCTTGCTTGAAGGATTCCGCCCAGTTATTTGATAGCCATGATAGACCTGATCCGGTGAGAAGGGTGTCTGTCTGTCAATTTCAAACTCGATTATGCTGGGGAGGTTAGTCTCGGCATTAAGTGGAAATCTTAGACTTTTTCTCAGTCCCTTTTCTGAAGTGATTTTAAGGCAAAGATGATACTTTTCATGATTCACTTTGTTTATTCTTTTGGCCAGTTCGATTCGCTGGCTTTCTTTATCGAGTGAATAGTTGGTGGGCTGTGAATCACCCTTGCTTTTCTTTGGCCAAGTGATGATCAATTGATTGTTTTTTATCTCTATCGGAATAGACTTTTTTTTCTGGGAAAAAAGCTTTTTCAAACTCTCTGGTACAAGATATCCGAGCCCTTTAAGCCACCAGCCAAGCAATGATGAGTTAGAATCCAGAGTCATGGGAGTTAGTCTGTTCCTGTATGAGTGGGGCTGTTTTTTCCTGCCAGTCTAGAATTGTAATCGGCCTGTTTCCGGTTTTTCTTAAGATTAAAGTGACCTTTAACCTGGAAGTTGATTGACCTACCCGCGCATCACAAGTGATCGTATATACATTTCCCTGACCGGATGTAAATACCATTGGGCTTGCGGAAGCGGGCAAGATGTCAGGAATTATAACAGGTCCTTGTGCCGAGCGAATAGAAAGGATCTCATCGATAATTTTTTCTGTCATATCAGGCAGTGCCCAGAGGACGCTTTTAGGGGCGGCATTAAGACGAACCCTTGCCTGCATGGAGTGAACCGTGATAGAGGGCTTAATCTTGTCAAAGATCTCTGCAGTCATTCCGCGAATCAGAAGGAGTTCTTCAATGCTATTGAATGTCCCATCTTTGGCTCCGTAAGGAAGCCCGAGAGCAGCATAATCCTGATCCTCCGCACCATTGACTTTTCGAAGATTATCACGATCTCGCCAGTCAAGAATTGCATCAACAAGATTATTTGCCTGATCAGGTTCAGCGCTAGCTGTGAGAAACAGTCCAAGAAGTAACCTCTGACTGGCTTTATTGATATCGATCTTTCCTGATTCATCCTGAATCTGAATGACAACACGGTTATGTTCGTTTTCATAAAGAGTCGTTGGAGAGCCAGCTACAGAAAACTTTCTGTAGGGTACCGGCCTGATCAGGTCATGAACGGCTGTCCAGAAACCGGACTCTGCAAGTGCCCGAGCCTGGGAGGTATGGACCATATTCCTTGCCAGGAGACCCTCGGTTCGTGTCATCCCTGAATAGGCCAATGCAAGAATGGATAACAGTGCCAGTATCCAAAGGACAATAACCAGAGCTATCCCCTTTTGATTCTGATCGAAGGCCTTGTTTAATCTGTTAGGAATAAACCGGTCAGAAGAGTTCATGTGGCAAACTTTTGTTTATGTTTTCAATATCATCAGGATCGATAGTAGGACCGGATTGTTTCTTGAGTTTGTTATCACCTTCATTGTCGTACTGATAGGTAACAGACTTTTGAAGAAAAAACTGTCTGAAACTGGATGGATCATCCACATGCAGAGGTAAGATCATTTCAGGCCAGTGTGAACCATCTTTAAGAGTAATCTTGCACTTGATCATTCGCGGCAGGAGTTTGCGGCTATTCCAGCTGTCATGCCATGTGGGTGGTTTGAGTCCCTGGCTCTGACGGCCAAAGTACTGAAAATGAATTTCAGCAATATTTTCGATCAATGTTACTGTCTGCATCCGGTTACCAGTTGTATCAAAAGGTGTTTTATCCGGTGTCAGAGAGGCGTAACCAAATTCAAGGAACCGGTCACCGTCCTTTTGTCGAGTTACAAGCTGGAGCAGGGCAGGAATGCTGTTGAGTTTGTTTCCTGGAAGTCTGCCAACAAATAATATGGCATCCTTTTTTCCCCTGAAAACAAGATTCATACCCTGACCATCAATCCA
>Ga0256841_1000738_pt1 | contig 31696 bp, 26 predicted proteins | sample 356308metaG_FD_185971 | JGI IMG/M metagenome (GOLD analysis project Ga0256841, IMG submission 185971) | Hydrothermal vent microbial communities from Mid Atlantic Ridge, Atlantic Ocean - 356-308 | ecosystem: Environmental > Aquatic > Marine > Hydrothermal vents | place: Atlantic Ocean: Mid... | reverse complement strand
TCTGCGCTTCCATCTGCAACGGAAGACCGGGGCCATCAGCCGCGATCTGGAGCGCGGCACCCGCTCGGTCTCCCAGATTCTCAACTACATGGCGTTCAGCATCCTCCCCATCCTGGTGGAGTTCTCTCTGGTGGCCGCCGTCCTGGTGACCCGGTACGACCCGGTCTTCACCTTCATCACCTTCGGCACCGTGGCGGTCTACGCTCTGGCCACCTTCGCCATCACCGAGTGGCGCATGGATTTCCGCCACCACATGAACCGTCTGGAGTCGGAGGCCAACAGCCATGCCCTGGACAGTCTCATCAACTACGAGACGGTGAAATATTTCGGCAACGAGCGATTGGAGGTGGAGCGCTTCGACCGCATGCTGGGAGACTGGGAGCATTGGGCGGTGAAGAGCCAGAGCTCCATGTCCCTGCTCAACTTCGCCCAGGGGGCGGTGATCGCCGGCGGCGTCACCGTCATCATGTTCTTCGCCGCCCACCAGGTGACCGCCGGCGTCCTCTCCATCGGCGACCTGGTGCTGGTCAACGCCTTCCTGCTGCAGCTCTTCATCCCGCTGGGCTTTCTCGGTATCGTCTACCGCCAGATCAAGTATGCGCTGGCGGACATGGATCTGGTCTTCAAGCTGCTGGAGCGCAAGCCGGAGATCACCGACGCGCCGGACGCGGCGCCGCTGAAACTGGCGGGGGGGCGCATCGAGTTCGACCGGGTGGACTTCGCCTATCAGTCCGAGCGTCCGATCCTGAAACAGGTCAGCTTCGAGGTCCCGGCGGGCCGCAAGGTGGCCGTCGTGGGCCACAGCGGGGCGGGCAAGTCCACCCTCGCCCGTCTCCTGTTCCGCTTTTACGACGTCACCGGCGGCGCCATCCGCATCGACGGCCAGGACATCCGCCGGGTGACGCGCCAGAGCCTGCGCGCCGCCATCGGCATCGTGCCCCAGGACACGGTGCTCTTCAACGACACCATCCATTACAACATTCTCTACGGCCGCCCCGGAGCGTCGCGGGAAGAGGTGGAACGGGCGGCGGAGCTGGCCCACATCCGCGACTTCATCGAAAGCCTCCCCGACGGCTGGAACACGGTGGTGGGAGAACGCGGCCTGAAGCTCTCGGGCGGCGAGAAGCAGCGGGTGGCCATCGCCCGGGTGCTGCTCAAGCGGCCCGCCATCCTCATCTTCGACGAGGCCACCTCGTCGCTGGACAGCAAGACCGAGCAGGCGATCCAGGAGACCCTCGCCCAGGTGGCCGAGCACCACACCACCCTAGTCATCGCCCACCGCCTCTCCACCGTGGTGGACGCGGATCAGATCCTGGTGATGGAGCAGGGGCGCGTCCTGGAACGGGGCGATCACGCCGCTCTGCTGGCCCGGGGCGGCCGTTACGCCGAGATGTGGGCGCTGCAACAAAAAGAGCAGGCCGAAGAGGGCCTGCTCCGCGAGGAGGTTTCGTGAAAAGGGGCCTTCCGGCTCCCGGGAAGGCGGTTCAGTGGCGGCAACTGCCGCAGGTCCAGTCGGTTAGGGTGCGGCTGTGGATCCGTTTGCTGATTTCGCAGCCCAGGCAGCGCCAGACGGAGTTGACGATGCCCACCGCCACGCCGGCGAGGATCAGCGCCCAGAACACTTGGTCGATCCACTGCTGGGTCATGACGCCTTCCAGGCCGTATATCATGTAGGTGGCGAAAGAGAAGATCATGGCCGCCACCAGGCCGATCAATGTGGCTAACATGGTTCCGTACCTCGGTTTGTCGAGCTATTGTCAAGCATATTAACGAAAACTTATATATCATCATTGACAATTCGCAATGGAGGAAGTTCGCCGGCCGATGTTGAGCGGTGCGTCACAAAGCGCGGAGACGGAGGGGTCGCCCTCCACGGTGTTCGGCCTGCTGCGGTCGGCGCGGCTGGTCTCGCCCCTGGTCCTGCTGCTGCTGGCGGTCACCGTCGGCTGCCTGGTCACTTTCCACGGGTTGGTGGCCGGTGGTCTGGGAATGGGCGCCATCGCCACCCTGGCGGTGGCCTGTCTTCTGGCGCTGCTGGGGCTGGTGATGGCGGGGGCCCGGCTGCGGCGCCAACTGCTCAAGCCGCTGGTGACGCTGGAAGCGTCGGTGGCGCAGGTCTCCCAGGGAGAGCCCGGCGCCACCCTGCCGGAGAGCGATACGGGCGTGCTCAGCGGTATGGTGCGGGACATCGACTCCCTCTCCGAAGAGCTGATGGAGCTCTACGAGGACATGGACAGCCGCATCGCCCGCCACACCACCCGCCTGGCGCAGAAGACCGCTTCGCTGAAGATCCTCTACGACGTGGCCGCCGCCATCAACCGCGAGGAGCATCTGGACGCCCTGCTGGTACGCTTTCTGCGGGTGCTCAAGGAGATGGTGAACGGCATCGCCATCAGCGCCCGGGTGGTGCAGGAGGATGGCCGCATGCGGTTGGTGGGGGCCATCGGCCTCGACGACCGCCTGCGCAGCGAAGAGGAGCTGCTGCCGCTGGAGATCTGCGCCTGCGGCGCCCCTCTCTCGCCAGGCGACGTGCTGTGCCGCAACCCGGTCCGTCTCTGCAGCGGCGAGGTGGATCACGAGATGTTCGGCGCGGAGGAGGTGGAGCTGGTGGAGGTGCCCCTGGTGCACCATGGCGACACGCTGGGCAGCTACCGGATCTACGTGAGGAAACCGGGGGTGTCGCAGCGGGAGGACATCCTGGAACTGTTGCAGACCATCGGCAGCCATCTGGGCATGGCCATCGCCAAGCAGCGCTCGGACGAGGAGGCGCGGCGCCTTTCCATTCTCGAGGAGCGCAACGCCTTGGCCCACGAGCTCCACGACTCTCTGGCCCAGACCCTGGCCAGTCTCCGCTTCCAGGTGCGCATGTTGGAGGACGCCCTGGACGAGGAGGGCGCCTGCGAAGTGGCGCTGCGCGATCTTCAGCGGATCCGCAACGGCATGGACGAGGCCCATACCGAGCTGCGCGATCTGCTCACCAGTTTCCGCACGCCCCTGGACGGGCGGGGGTTGTCGGTGGCGCTGGAGAAGCTGGTGGAGCGCTTCTCCGCCGAAACCGGCGTGGCCGCCTATTTTCAGTCCGAGTGCGGCCAGGTGAAGCTGGCTCCCGCCGAGGAGATGCAGATGCTGCGCATCGTCCAGGAGGCGCTGGCCAACATCCGCAAGCACGCCCGCGCCCACACCGTCCGGGTGCTGCTGAGCTGCCGTGGCGGCGTCTACCACCTGTTGGTGGAGGACGACGGGGTGGGCTTCGCCGGAGAGGCGCGGGCGGGCCATCCCGGCGAGCACATCGGTCTCTCCATCATGGAGGAGCGCGCCCGCCGCCTGGGCGGCGAACTGAGGATCGAGAGCGAGCCGGGGGAGGGCACGCGGGTCGAGCTGAGCTACAAGCCCCTTCGGCAGGCGCGGCCGGCGGACGAACGGTGGAGGACCTGATGCGCGTTCTGCTCATCGACGACCACGCCCTCTTCCGCATCGGTCTCCAGGAGCTGCTGGAACGGCGCGGCCTGGAGGTGGCGGCGGCGGTGGGCGATTCCGAGGAGGGGCTCGAGCAGGTGCGGGAGCTGCAGCCCGACGTGGTCCTGCTCGACATGCGCATGCCGCGGATGAGCGGCCTGGAAGTGCTGAAACGGCTGCGCGAGCAGGGAGCGGAGATGCCCATCGTCATCCTCACCACCAGCCGGGAGGAGGGCGATCTCATTGCGTCTTTGCAATGCGGCGCCCGGGGCTATTTGCTAAAAGACATGGAGCCCGACGACCTGATCCGCGCCCTGAAGCGCATTCTCGCCGGCGAGACGGTGGTGGCGCCGGAGCTCACCGTGGCCCTGGCCCGCGCGGTCCAGGGGCGGGAGGAGCCGGCGGTGCCGGCGGCCATGGAACAGCTCACGCCGAGAGAGCGCGAGATCCTCTGCCTGCTGGCGGAGGGGCAGAGCAACAAGGTGATCGCCCGCAACCTGGGAATCTCCGACGGCACCGTGAAGCTCCATGTGAAGGCCATCCTGCGCAAGCTGGGGGTCCATTCGCGGGTGGAGGCGGCGGTGCTGGCGGTGGAGCAGAAGTTCTGCGACCGGACAACCACAACAACGAGAGAGTGAGCCGATGAAGCGATTCATGCAGCTGGTGAAAGACTGCCTCACCAGCGTGAAGGAGTACATGCCCTGGGATCTGGAAGAGCGGATGAAAGAGAATCCCGACATCCTCCTGGTGGATGTGCGCGAGCCCTACGAATACGACGCCATGCACATCGAAGGTTCACTGCTGGTGCCGCGGGGCATTCTCGAATCGGCCTGTGAGTGGGACTACGAGGAGACCATCCCCGAGCTGGTGCGCGCCCGTGAACGGGAGGTGGTGGTGGTCTGCCGTTCCGGCCAGCGCAGCGTGCTTGCCGCCCACTCGTTGCAGGTGCTCGGCTACAAGAACGTGGCCTCCCTGGCCACCGGCCTGCGTGGCTGGAAGGACTACGAACTGCCGTTGGTGGACAAGGACGGCAACGAGGTGGACCTGGACGACGCCGACGAATATTTCACCCCCAAGGTGCGCGAGGATCAGCTGAAGCCGGCCGACTGGGTGGAGCCCTGAAGCCCGCGGCTTGAAAAGCCGGGCGATGGATCCGGAAGCGGGCCCGGCGCTGCCTCGATTCCACGTCGCTAGCGATCTGGCATCGATCGATGTCGCCCTCGGCCACCACGCCTTCGTCGCGCGAACGATCCGACAATTGGGATAGAGGGCTTTCGGGAAACCGGCGGGTCCGGAGTCGGGCTCACCGCGCAAGCGTTTTCACCGGTTCTGAAAGCTCCAGGAAAAGCGGACGCCCGCCACCCAGGCATCGGGCGCGTTTCGTCTCAGGCCGCTGTGGCGTATCCACTGGAGGTCGGGCGTGATCTCCACTCCTCCCGGCCCCTGGAAGCGGACGTAGGTCTCCAACTGGACTCGGTCGGCGCCCCCCCTCAGATCGCTCGAGGCGCCGGTGAAAGCCACCGCCAGCCCCGTGGCGCAGCCGGCCCAGGGGCGTTCCACCGCGGCTGCCAGGAAGGTGGCGGCGGCGGAAGTGCGCGCATCGGCCCAGCCGCCGCGCAGGTTCCACCGCATCTTCGACCAGGTGCCGTCGAAAGTGGCGTATGCGCCGAAAGCGTTGCCCGCCGCGCCGGTGCCGCCCACTGTCACCAGTTCCGCCTCCTTGATCCAAAAACCGGTCCGCCAGGAGACCTCCCCCAACCGGCCCTGCCCCTCGGCGGCGGCGAAGATCCCTTTCCCGCTCACGCGGGCCAGTTCGCCGTAGCGGCCGCCGTTGTCCGCCAATCCCCGGGCGCTGCCGATCTCCAGGGTGAGGGCGGGACGGTTCTCGGTTCCGGCATGGTGCCAGGCAGCGGCCAGGTGGTAGTCGGGGAAGCCGATGGTGGGGTTGTTGACGAAAGGAGACGCCAGGAACTGCCGGGTCTCGTCGTTGGCCACTTCGCTCAGATCGATGAAGTTGGCCGGGTCCAGCAGACCGAGGGTGAACTCCTCTTCCGCCACGGTGAATCGGTAGTGGGCTTCGGAGATCTGCAGCCGGCCTTTTCCCCGGCCGTCCAGAGCGGTTCCCGCGTCGGCGTTCGCCTCCGGCAGCCGCGCGCTCACTCCCTCCGCCGGGGGAGTGGTGCTCCCTTCCAGGTAGAGCGTCCAAATCCCTCCGCCCTGCGGCAGGGTGACCACCAGGTCGAGGGAAGCGGCTCCTTCATCGTCCACCCCCGGCGCATTCGTCCCCTGCCAGGTGGCGGTGAATCCCCCTTCGAAGGAGGCGGAGAGGTGTCCGTCGGCGACGCTGCCGTGGCGCGGCTCGGTGGAGTCGGCCCGAGGGGAAGAGGGGAGAGCGAGGAACAAGAGGAGCCAGAGAGTGGCGCCGGGCCGCGTCGGCTTCCACTGTTGCGCTCGCATGTTCGATGGTTCGTCTTCGTTCATCCGCATGTATGCCGGGCATTGGCCAAGTGATCCGCTCTTTCCCGAGTTCTGCTCCAAATATCGAGCTGGCGAGACGGCCATACTCGTTGCCGAGCGAACCCGTCAGTCTTGATAGCAAATGATAACGATTCGTATTCACGATATAAACCCAAAAAAATTCATGGTTGTTCGGCGTCGCCGGCTCTTTCCGCAAAGCACGTCGAAAAAGAGCGCGATCCGCGCGGCATGGTGCGGGTTCCGCGCAAGGGGCGAAGAAGCCCCGGCAGGCCGTGGGTTCGTCACAGAGCGGCGTCTCAGAGCTCGGTGCCGGGCTGCACCGGCGAGGTGGCGCCCTGGTGTCCTTGACGTTCGCCCTTGTACCAGGAGAGCTTGTCGTGGAGCTTCACCACCTCGCCCACGATGATGAGGGTGGGGGGCTTGGGCTTTTCCCGCTCGACGATTTCCAGGATCTTTTCCAGGGTGCTGGTGAAGACCCGCTGCAGATGGGTGGTGCCCTGCTGGATCAGGGCGATGGGCATAGTGGCCGGCACGCCGTGCTCCTTCAATTTCTCCACGATCACCGGCAGGCCGTGCAGCCCCATGTAGAAGACCACCGTCTGGTGGGGCTGGGCGAGCTGGTGCCAGTTGAGGTTCATGGTGCCGTCCTTGAGGTGGCCGGTGACGAAGGTGACCGACTGGGCGTAGTCCCGATGGGTCAGGGGGATGCCCGCATAGGTGGCGCATCCTGACGCGGCGGTGATGCCGGGAATCACCTGGAAGGGCACCCCCTCCTCGGCCAGGGTGTCGATCTCCTCGCCGCCGCGGCCGAAGATGAACGGGTCGCCGCCCTTGAGGCGCACCACCCGCTTCCCCTCCTTGGCCAGCTTCGCCAGCAGCGCGTTGATCTCCTCCTGGCGCATGGCGTGGCGGTCCCGCTCCTTGCCCACATAGATGCGCTGGGCGTCGCGGCGGCACATCTCCAGCACCGGCTTGGCCACCAGGCGGTCATAGACCACCACGTCGGCCTGCTGCATCAGTCGCAGGGCCCGGAAGGTGAGCAGATCGGGGTCGCCGGGGCCGCCGCCCACCAGATAGACTTCGCCCATCCCCCGGGAGGGGGTGAAGGCGTCCAGCTCCTTCTCCAGCACCGCTTCCGCCTCTTCCATATGGCCGGAGAAGACCCGTTCGGCCACGCTGCCCTGGAGGATGCGGTCCCAGAAGCGTCGGCGGTCGTCGGTGGAGGGGAGGGCGGCCTTCACCCGCTCGCGGAAGCGGGCGGTGAGCTCGGCCAGACGGCCGTAGCCGGCGGGGATCAGGGATTCCAGTCGCGCCCGGATGAGGCGGGCCAGCACCGGCGAGGCCCCTCCCGTGGAGACGGCGGCCACCACCGGCGAGCGGTCGATGATGGAAGGCACGATGAAGGTGCAGTCGGCGGGATCGTCCACCACGTTCACCGGCACGTTGGCCCGCCGGGCCCGCTCCGCGACCTCGCGGTTGGCCGCCGGGTCGTCGGTGGCGGCGACCACCAGAGTCTGGCCTTCGGGCTCCGCCGCGCGGTGATCCTTCTGCAGATGGGCGATCCGGCCTTCCCGGCGCAGCTGTTCCAAGGTGCCGCACAGCGCGGGAGCCACCACGGTCACCCGCCCTCCCGCTTCCAGCAGCAGCCCGACCTTGCGCGCCGCCACTTCGCCGCCGCCCACCACCAGGCAGGGTCGGTTCTCGATTTTCAGAAAGATGGGAAGGTAGTCCATGGTCGTCGTCAACCCCCTGCGGGTGGCTTCGGCTCATAGCATAAGCTGTTGTTTTCAGGTATAAAAACCCTGTTTTCCCAGGCGTTTATAGCGGCCGCCGAGATTGAATATATGAGACTATCATAATATACTGTACAAATTCTGACTTCACCTTTCGTGAACTTGAATGCAAGTCAAAGAGATCGACGTGTCCGAGCTGAAGCGTCGCCTGGAGGCCGGGGACGACCTGGTGCTCCTCGACATCCGCAGCGAGGCGGAGGTGCGCCAGGGGGTGCTGCCCGGTTCGGAGCACCTTCCCATGCATCTCATTCCCTTGAAGATGCAGGATCTGCCGCGCGACAAGGACGTGGTGCTCTACTGCCGCAGCGGGGCGCGCTCCTACCACGCCTGCGCCTTCCTGGAGCAGCAGGGGGTGCACAACGTCTACAACCTGCGCGGCGGCATCATCGACTGGGCGCGGCACGGCTACGAGATCGCTCCGCCGCTGGCGGTGTGAAGAACGCCCTCGACGAATCGTGGGTCCGCGGATTTCCGGTGCTTGCCTTTCCAAGAAGTTTCGAATATAAGGTAGCACCTTATGACAACCTTACAGAGACTGGAGAATAGCCATGGCTGACTTTGACGAAGAACTGGACGCAAGCGGTCTGAACTGCCCCCTGCCCATCCTGCGCGCCAAGAAGGCGCTGGCCGGCATGGAGTCCGGCAAGGTGCTGCACATCATCGCCACCGACCCCGGTTCGGTGAAGGATTTCGAGGCCTTCTCCAAGCAGACCGGCAACGAGCTGATCGAGTCCAAGGAGGAGGGCGGCAAGTTCCACTTCCTGATCAAGAAGGCCTGATTCGCCGCCGGCCCTCCCGAAAACCTCTCGAGCGAAGAGGAGCAAGACGATGGAAGAGAAAAAGCTGGCGATCATCGCCACCAAGGGGACCCTCGACTGGGCCTATCCGCCCTTCATCCTGGGTTCCACGGCGGCGGCGCTGGGCTACCAGGTGGAGATCTTCTTCACCTTCTACGGCCTGCAGCTGCTGAAGAAGAACCTTGACCTCAAGGTCTCTCCCCTGGGCAACCCCGGCATGCCCATGCCCGCCGGCATGGACAAGTGGTTCCCCAACCTGGGCCTGGCCCTGCCCGGCATGGAGGCGATGATGACCTCCATGATGAAGAAGAAGATGGCCGCCAAGGGCGTGGCCAGCCTGGAGGAGCTGCGCGAGCTGTGCCAGGAGGCGGAAGTGCGCTTCATCGCCTGCAACATGACGGTGGAGCTGTTCGACATGGATCCTTCCGAGTTCGTGGACGGCATCGAACTGGCGGGCGCGGCGCGTTTCTTCGAGTTCGCCGGCGACGCCGACATCTGCATGTACATGTAGAGTCTGGTCCCATCCGTCGGGTCCGCGTTGGGCGAAAAGGCGCGGCGACTGGATTCGCCGCGCATCCCACGGCCGCCGGAGGAAATCCAGCATCGAAAAAGCCGCCGAAAGGCGGCTTTTTCGATCCATTCCGAAAGTCCTCTCAGAAATTCATCGTCAGCTGGCCGCTGAGGATGTCCACGGACGAATCGTAGCTGCCCACCAGCTGGTGGTTGGTGCTGTGGTCGAGGGCGTCGATCTTGGTGTCCCGGACGAAAAGATGGGCGTAGCCCACGTCCAGCGAGAGGTTTTCCGAAATGCGGTATCCCAATCCCACGGCGACCCAAGTGCGGTCGTTGCCGGGGATGCGCGGGGTGCGGTCGCTGGCCTTGTCGATGGGGGTCTCGTCATAGGCCAGTCCCCCACGGAAGGTCCAGGTGCGGTTGGGGCGGTAGGTGGCGCCGATGGAGTAGCGCCAGGCGTTCTCCCAGTTCTCCGGCTGAACCGTTTTCGGCTGGTTGGGATTGTCGTATTCGATGACCAACTGGTCGAAGCGGCTCCAGCGGGTCCAGGTGACGTCCGCCAGCAGGGTCCAACGGTCGTCGAGCTGGTGCGCCAGGCTCAGGCTGGCGGTCTCCGGCAGATCCACCGAGGCCGAAGCGCCGGTGTTGCTGAAGAGCGGGATGCCGGCGTTGAGGATGGCCTGGAAACTGGCGGGGACGGTGAAGGTGGCGGTGCCGCTGAGATCGTGCTTGATGTGGGAGCGGTAGGCCAGGCCGATCCGCGTGCGGTCGCCGAAGCGATAGAGGACGCCCAGGTTGAAGCCCCAGCTCCAGTCGCTGCCGGTCACCTCGGCCTTGCCGTCACCCGTGAAGGGCGCGTTGAGTCCCTGAGCGGCGCATTGGGCGGGGGTGGGGAAGGGCGGACGCGGAACGCCGGCCTGGGTCGCCAGTCCCAGACAGACGGAGCCGAAGTCCACGGCGTTGGAGAGGGTGGCGTCGATGTACTGGGCGCTCACTCCCACACCGATGGAAAGCTGGTCGCTCGCTTTCCAGGCCAGGCTGGGGTTGACGTTGACCGTCTTGATCTCCGACTCCAGGGCGTTGTAGCGGCCGATCCAGCCCTCTTTGTAGTTGGTGGCCAGGCCGAAAGGCGCGTTGATTCCCAGGCCGGCGAAGAGATGGTCGTCGATCTGGTAGCTGAAATAGAGGTTGGGCACGAATTTGTATTCGCCGCCGTCGTCGGTGGGGCCGGTGAGGGTGCCGGGCACAGCGGTGCCGCCGGTAAAGGTCGGGTTCATGTACGAGCCCTTTTCGTTGTAGTCGGCCTTGGGGAAGATGCCGTGGCCGGCCACCACCAGCTGCATGCCGGGCAGGAAGGTCATGCCGGCGGGGTTGAAATAGATGGTGGAGGCGTCCTCGGCCACCGCGGCAGCGCCGGCGAAGGCGTTGCCCATGCCGCTGGCGCTGTTTTCGATGATGGCGAATCCTGCAGCCTGAACCGTAGCGGCGCCCATAGTCATGAGTCCTCCCAGCGCCATGGCGGGCGCCCGATTGACGATTTTTCTTCTCATCAGGTAAGGCTCCTTCGGTTGGTGAAAAGGGATTTTGCCAACGGCCCGCCGTGGCCAGTTTCGGCAAGCTCAGCCCGAATATTACACCGGAATCCGGAATTTTCCCGGCGAATTTTTCGACGGGATCGTTTCAACCGGCTGCCAACCCAAATGGTTCAGGCGCAATATTCGGGCCGGGCCGGTTGGAAGAACGTTCCCGTCGTCGCGCGCTCTCGGCGGGTAACGCCCATCGATGCCGGGCCGATCGATTCAGCGCGCTGGGACTCGATTTTCGGCACCGGAGGCTACACCCATTCCCTCGGCTGCAGGAAACGTTCATAGAGTTCCGCCTCCGGCGTGCCCGGCTGAGGATGCCAGTCGTATTGCCAGCTCACCAGGGGGGGAAGGGACATGAGGATGGATTCGGTGCGGCCGCCCGACTGGAGCCCGAAGAGCGTCCCCCGGTCGTAGACCAGGTTGAACTCCACATAGCGTCCGCGGCGATAGAGCTGGAAGCGCCGTTCCCGTTCTCCCCAGGGCGTGTCGCGGCGCCGCTCCACGATGGGAAGGTACGCGTCGAGATAGCTCTCTCCCACGGCTTGCAGGAAGGCGAAACAGCGTTCGAAGCCCCACTCGTTCAGATCGTCGAAGAAGAGGCCGCCCACGCCGCGCGCCTCGTCGCGGTGCTTCAGGAAGAAATAGCGGTCGCACCATGCTTTGTATTTGGCATAGACCTCCTTCCCGAAAGGGGTGCAGGCCGCCTTGGCGGTCCGGTGCCAGTGCACCACGTCCTCCTCGAAACCGTAATAGGGGGTGAGGTCGTAGCCGCCGCCGAACCACCACACCGGCTCGGCACCCTCTCTTTCGGCAATGAAGAAGCGCACGTTGGCGTGGGAGGTGGGCACATAGGGGTTCCGGGGATGGATCACCAGGGAGACGCCCAGTGCCTGGAAGCTGCGCCCCGCCAGTTCGGGACGGGCGGCGGTGGCCGACGGCGGCAGCCCCTGGCCGAAGACATGGGAGAAGTTGACCCCCGCTTTTTCGAAGAGGGGACCGTTCTCCAACAACCGCGTGCGGCCGCCGCCTCCCTCTTCCCGCTGCCAAGCGTCCTCTCGAAACCCGCTGCCGCCGTCGGCCTGGGCGAGGGCGTGGCAGATGCGATCCTGCAGACCGAGCAGGTACGTTTTCACGGAGTCGATGTCGGGGCGTTGCTTCATGGACGCAGAACCTCGCCGGTGGTGGCGTCGAGAATGGGGGTGGGCCTCTCCAGGCCGGCGGTGGCGCCGTGAAGGAGAAGGTCGGTTCCCGGGCAGCGCAAGCGAACCTGCAGTGCCGAGCGGGCGGGCGGCCTGCCGGCGCGGTTGGCGCTGGTGGAGACCAGCGGCCCGCCGAAACGGCGGCAGAGCTCCGCGGTGAGGGGATGGGCGGTGACGCGAACCGCCACCCGATCGGCTCCGCCGGTGATCCACCAGGGCACCGCATCGGCGGCGGGCAGCAGCCAAGTCCGGGGGCCGGGCCAGCCGCTCCGGACCCTTTCCGGCAGCTCCCCTTCGCTCCAGGCGACGAAAGGGGCGATCTGGCGGTAGCGGGCGGCGACCAGAATGAGCCCCTTCTCCAGGGCGCGCCCCTTTAGACTCAGCAGCCGTCGCACCGCCTGGAGGTCCAGCGGGTCGCAGGCGAGGCCGTAGACCGCCTCGGTGGGATGGGCGACGATGCCGCCACGACGCAGCAGCCGGATGGCCTGGCGGTAGTGAAAAGGGGTGAGCATGGAGCGGTGGTCAACCGTCGGGGCCATGAGCGGAGAAGGAGCGGAACCTTGTCGGGAAACGTCGTGAACCCATCGCCGGAGGCTCGGTGGCCGCATTGCCGCCACCGAGCCGACCGCAGGGGCGCCCTCCTTTCTTTCCGGCGTCGAACGGCGGCCTGTTCACTTTTCCGCTCCGGCCGCGGCGGTCTCCGGGGCTTCCACCGGTTCGACAAAGGAGCACTCGGGCTGGGGGCAGACCTTCTCGGTGCCGCGCTTCTTGGTGGTCTTCAGCGTGAGGATGGGCCAGCCGCAGCGGGGGCAGGGCTCGTCGAGCGGCGGGTTCCAGACGGCGTAGTCGCATTTGGGATAGGTGGAACAGGAGTAGAAGATCTTGCCGCGGCGCGACTTGCGCTGCATCAGCGTGCCCTCGCCGCACTTGGGGCAGGGAACGCCGGTGTCCTTGGGTTTTTCCAGCGGTTCGATGTAACGGCACTTGGGGTAGGCCGAACAGCCGATGAACTTGCCGTAGCGCCCCCGCTTGAAGACCAGCGGCGAGCCGCATTCCGGACATTCGCGTCCCACCTCCTGGGGGGCTTCGGCCTCTTTGCGATCCTGGTTCAGATCGCGGGTGTAGTCGCACTCGGGATAGTGGGTGCAGCCGATGAAGCGGCCGTGGCGGCCGAGACGGATAGAAAGCTGCCCGCCGCACTTTGGGCACTTCTCGTCGATCCTCTCCTGGGTGACGTCGGAGCGTTTCACGTGCTCGAGAGTGTGATCCACCTGCTCCTTGAAGGGCTTCCAGAACTTGCGCAGCAGCGGAATCCAGGCCTCCTCGCCGCGGGAGACGGCGTCCAGCTCGTCCTCCAGCCTGGCGGTGAAGTCGTAGTCCACGTAACGGGTGAAGTAGTTGGTGAGGAACTTGTTCACCACCCGGCCCACGTCGGTGGGGTGGAACCGCTTTTTTTCCAGCTCCACGTAACCGCGCTCCTGCAAGGTGGAGATGATGCTGGCGTAGGTGGAAGGGCGGCCGATGCCGTGCTCCTCCAGGGCCTTCACCAGGCTGGCCTCGCTGTAGCGCGGCGGCGGCTCGGTGAAATGCTGTTCGGGGCGGATCGCCAGCAGCTTCACGCGCTCCCCTTCGGCGAGCGGAGGCAGCAGCTTCTGTTCGGCCTCCTTCGCCTGCTTGGCTTCGTCCCCGCCCTCCTGATAGACCGCCATGAAACCGGGTTTGGTCACGGTGGAACCGGTGGCGCGGAAGAGGTTCTCCTCGCTGCCGGCGGCCAGATCCACGGTCACCGTGTGCAGGGTGGCGTGCACCATCTGGCTGGCCAGGGTGCGCTTCCAGATCAACTCGTAGAGCTTGCGTTGGTCGGCGGTGAGGTGGCGGGCGATCTCTTTGGGGTGGCGCGCAATGGAGGTGGGACGGATCGCTTCGTGGGCCTCCTGGGCATTCTTGGATTTGGTCTTGAACCGTCGCGGCTCGGTCGGGAGCTGTTCCTTGCCGTAATTTTCGGCGATGTAGTCGCGGATCTCGGCCACCGCTTCGTCGGCCAGGTTCACCGAATCGGTGCGCATGTAGGTGATCAGGCCCACCGAACCTTCGCCGATGTCCACTCCCTCATAGAGCTGTTGGGCCACGCGCATGGTGCGGTTGGTGGTGAAGCCCAGCTTGCGCGAGGCCTCCTGCTGCAGGGTGGAGGTGGTGAACGGGGCGGCGGGGTTGCGGCGGCGCTGTTTCTTCTCCACCTTCACCACCCGCAGCACGCCTTCGGCGGCCTGGAGCAGGCTCTTCTCCGCCTCCCGGGCCTGGGACTCCTCGGTGAGCGTGAACTGCTCCACCTTTTCGCCCCGGTAGCGGATCAGCTTGGCGGTGAAGGGTCGATCCTCCTTCTCCACGTCTGCTTCCACGGTCCAGTATTCGCGCGGAACGAAACGCTCGATCTCCTCCTCTCGCTCCACGATCATGCGCAGCGCCGGGCTCTGCACCCGGCCGGCGGAGAGGCCGCGGCGCACTTTCTTCCATAGCAGTGGAGAGAGGTTGAACCCGACCAGATAGTCCAGAGCGCGGCGCGCCTGCTGGGCGTTCACCAAGTCCATGGAGAGCTCGCGGGGGTGGGCGATGGCCTCCTGGATCGCCTTCTTGGTGATCTCGTGGAACACCACCCGGTAGACTGGCTTGTCCTTGAGCAGTCCCCGTTCCTTGAGGATTTCGTAGAGGTGCCAGGAGATGGCCTCGCCTTCGCGGTCGGGGTCGGTGGCCAGATAGAGGGCGTCCGCCTTCTTTAATTTCTGAGCGATTGCCTTGACGTGCCGGTCGTTGCGCTCGATCACCTGGTACTTCATGGCGAAGTCGTGTTCGGGATCGACCGCGCCCTCCTTCGGCACCAGATCGCGCACATGGCCGTAAGAGGCGAGGACCTCGAAATCCTTGCCCAGATATTTCTTGATGGTCTTGGCCTTGGCAGGGGATTCGACGATTACCAGGTTCATAGGATGTCAGGGTCCTCAACCCCAATGCCGCGCCAGAGCGGGGAAAACATGGATCCTGTCGCTGGCAGGAGAGGTGATTTCGGATAAACAATCATTAAAGTCGTTGAGCAAGCGCATGAAACTTCAGCAAGAGAAGCCCTCTGCTGCGACATTTCAGCGGTTCCCAATCTCCACGTTGCCGCTTCCGCTTCGGATCGTTCGTCAAACCGGCCGGAGCCCAGCATCTCCTTCTTTGGATTCCCGCTTGCGCGGCAATGACGAGGCAATCGAGAGGGGAGAGCATCCGGAATGCCTCCGGTCCGCTATCCAGGCTTTGCTATTCGGTTTCATGGTGTAGTGGTTTTCAGGATCGGATTTCCCCCTGCCGTGCTCGAGAACAATGAACGTAGCGTAAATGGCTCCTAAAAAATTGGCGGAGAATGTCGTTTCGGCAGGGGGATGTTTTTTTGCCGACGCCGGCAACGCTTTTTTACGGATAACCTTGCCGGGCCGACATTGTCAAGGAGATCTCAGTGGAGCCGCTCCTGGTCGTCGCTGTAGATCATCTCCTCCATCAGCGCGAAGGCGCTCTCCTGACCCGGCTGGTTGAGCAGCACTAGCAGCACGATCCACTTTACGTCGTCGGCGCTCAGATCGGGGGTGTCGAGCGCCATGGCGCGCTCGATCACCAACTCGCGGCTGACGGCATCGAGGATGCCTACCTGCTCCAGATAGAGGAGCATGCCGCGGGTCTCCAGGTCGAGGCGTTGCTGCTCCTGATCGGTGTAGATCCGCGCGCAGCGGTGACTGCCGCCGGCCGCTTCGGTGAGGGAACCCTGTCGCCAAGCCAGTTCGTCCAGCCAGTCGAAGGCTTTGTGGATCTCCTCCGTGCTGAACCCGGCCTTGGCCAACTCCTCTTCCAGCAAGATCTGGTCCTGAGGCTGGTTTTCGGCATCCATGTAGTTCTCGTAGATGAAGATGAGAACGTCGATGAGGTTTTCGTTCACGATGGCGATTCCTGTGGGCGGTCGACAGGGGAGGGGCCGGCGGCCTGTTGGTGGCGGAGATAGCGGCCTCCGGGTTGCAGCGACACTTCTCCGCGCAGCTCAAGCAATAGTAACATGGAGGAGAGCGTTTCGGCGGGCAGCCCTGTCCGCTCCACCAGCATATCGATGGAGACCGGATCGAATCCCATGGCATTCAAAAGGTTTTGATAGTCTGGATCCTCCTGCGCGACGCTGGCCGGCGCTTCGGCGGCCACTTCCGTCTCCTCGTGGATCCAGGAGCGTAGCGCCGGCGCCAGCTCTTCGAGCACGTCCGCCGCCGTCTCCACCAGCTTGGCGCCCTGTCGGATGAGTCGGTGGCAGCCCCGCGCCAAGGGGTTGTGGATGGAGCCGGGGATGGCGAACACCTCCCGGCCCTGTTCGGCGGCGAGCCGGGCGGTGATGAGGGAGCCGCTCTGGAGTGCCGCCTCCACCACCAGGACGCCCAGCGAGAGGCCGCTGATGATGCGGTTGCGGCGGGGAAAGTGTCCCGGCTTGGGGGCGGTGCCGGGAGGAAACTCCGACACCAGGGCGCCGTTCTCGGCGATGGCGTGGGCCAGCTCCCGATGGCGGGCGGGGTAGATGCGGTCGAGGCCGGTGGCCATGACGGCGAGCGTGGGTCCGCCGGCCTTCAACGCCCCTTCGTGGGCCGCTCCGTCGATGCCCAGGGCCAGACCGCTGGTGACGGTGAGGCCGTTGCCGGCGAAATGGGCGGCGAATTCGCGGGTGGTCTGGATGCCGCCGCGAGTGGGGTTGCGGCTGCCGACGATGGCAATCTGGGGGGAGGCAAGCAGCCCGGGGTCGCCCCGTACGAAAAGCGCCAGCGGGGCGTCCGGCAGGCATTTCAGACGTTCGGGATAGTGGGACGAAGTGTAGGGCACCAAGTGGCACCCTTCTTCTCCGAGCCACGCCAACGAGGACTCCACCTTCTCCGGGTCGCTGGACCTCAGGGCGTTGCGCGCCCGTTCGGAAAGGGCGGGAGGCGGTTCGCTCAGAAGTGCCTCGGGCGAAAGCCCCCTTTGCAAAAACGGCCCCAGAGTGGCCGGCCCCACGCCTTCGGCGTGGATCAGCCGGAGCCAGGAACGCAGATCTTCTTCTTTCTCCAAGCGTCGTCGGGGCGCTTCAGGGGTTCACCACCTTGTCGTGCAGGTGGATCGCCTTGCGCGCATACATCACCAGACCGAAGCTCACCCGCTCGAAGCTGCGGAAGACCATCAACAGGCCCGCCTCTTCGTCCGGCAGCTTGACCGTTTCCCACACCGAAGCGGCTTGTTTTTTCTCGCTGGAAGCGGAGTCGTCGTCCAGAGCAATGTTTCCCAGCCCTCGCCTTGCCCGTTCTCGGGCGACCCGGTCGGGCACCACCTCGCCTTCCTGATCGATCTGCAGAACGGTGCCGGGGGTGATGCCGTCGGCTCTGCCCCGGTCGATCACCACCACGTCGTAGAGGCCGATCTCGTTTATTCGGTCCAGGGCGTCGATGATGGTTCCTTCCACCGGCTTGGTTGGAGCTTTGGGATGGAAATCGGTGGCCAGGCCACTGGCGGTGAAGGGCAGAAGCCGATCGCCCGTGAGTATCTCGCGCTGGGTGCGGCTCACCGAGAGGGTAGCTGGGTCGCCGTCGGCGAGCAGTTTTCCGCTGCCGACGTAGATCGCTTTCCAGCCGAGCACTTTTCCCGTCTTGCCGTCTTTATAGACCTTACCGGGTCGAACGATGTCATACTGACGTGAAGTGTCGTCCGCGGTCGTGCCCCTGACGTACAAGCGTTGGCCGGCTCCCGCCATGATATGTTCATCAGCGAACGCCACCACATAGGGCAACGCATCGGCGTCGTCGATGACGTAGGGGCGGGTCAGATAAGGAGCGATGTGGTCGATGGGGATGGTGGGGATCGGTTGCCGCAGCGGCTCCGAGCGGACTCTGGGGGAGAGTTTGATCGGGCCGCGCTTCAGCGTCAGGCGGGGCTTGCCGTTCACATAGACGAGGTCCAGTTCGTCGCCGGGATAGATCAGGTGAGGATTGCGGATCTGCGGATTGACGTACCAGATCTCCGGCCACAGCCAGGGTTTTTTCAGAAACATGCCGGCGATGTCCCAAAGGGTGTCCCCTTTCTTCACCACGTAATGGCTGGGGTGTCCCGGCCGAAGCACGTCGTCGGCCGCCAGGGTGGCGCCGCTCAGGAAAGCGGCGGTGACCAGCATGAAGAAAATACGGTGAATTCTTTTCATTGACGATCCCTTGTGGTGTTGGCCTGAAAGCGCGGCGCGCAGCCGCCATTCTTTCCGATGTTGCACTTTGCGGTCAAATGATTGTCGACGCTTTGTGCAATAATAATCGTTAGATCGGCTGCAAATTGTCGGCCTCTCCACAAAACGGAAGGTCCGTGGGCCGCGGGCCTGCCTCTCCTGGCCGTCTGCGTGGAGCGGGGCTGCCGCGGTACTGTACCCTTTCAACCTCGCCGCGGGCGTTTTTTCCGCGAAGATTGGCACGTTTTGGACTGAGATTGTCATGGCGATACTGGAGATTCTCAAGTTTCCCGACCCCCGGCTGCGAAACCGGGCCAAGCCGGTGAAGAGGGTGGACGACGAGGTCCGCCGCCTCGCTGACGACATGTTGGAAACCATGTACCAAGCGCCGGGGATCGGCCTGGCGGCCACTCAGGTGGGCGTGGCGCTGCAGTTGGTGGTGGTGGACATCTCGGAAGAGCGCGATCAACCGCTGGTGCTCATCAATCCCGAAGTCACGGCCGCGGAGGGGGAAGAGGAGATGGAAGAGGGGTGCCTTTCGGTGCCCGGTTTCTATGAAAAGGTGAAGAGGGCGGAGCGAGTCCGCGTGCGCGCGCTCGACCTGAAGGGCGAGCCGGTGGAGATGGAGCTCGACGGCTTGCTGGCGGTCTGCGTGCAGCATGAGATCGACCATCTCCACGGCAAGCTCTTCGTGGACTATCTTTCCCGCCTCAAGCGCGAGCGCATCCGCAAGAAGCTGGAGAAAGAGGCGCGGGCCGAGGCGGCGCAGAAGAAGGCGGCCCGGCGCAAGGCTCTGTGATGCCGGAGCCCTTGCGCATCGTCTTCGCGGGCACTCCCGATTTCTCGGTGCCGCCGCTGGAAGCGCTGCTGGAGTCGGGCCACCGGGTGGCGGCGGTCTACACCCAGCCCGACCGCCCGGCGGGCAGGGGCCGCAAGCTCACCCCCAGCCCGGTGAAGCGCCTGGCGCTGGAACGCGGCATTCCGGTGCTGCAACCGCGCACCCTGAAAGAGAAGGCGGCGGTGGCGGAGTTGGCCGCCTTGCATCCGGATCTCATGGTGGTGGTGGCCTACGGTCTGCTGCTGCCCCCGGAAGTGTTGGCCGTTCCTCCGCTGGGTTGCGTCAACATCCACGCCTCCCTGCTGCCCCGCTGGCGGGGGGCGGCGCCCATTCAGCGCGCCATCGAAGCGGGTGACCGCGAGACCGGCGTGAGCATTATGCGCATGGAGGAGGGGCTGGACACCGGCCCGGTCTATCTGATGAAGCGCATCCCCATCGGCGAGGAGGAGACCGGCGGCTCGCTCCACGACCGCCTGTCGCGCCTCGGCGCCGAGGCGCTCATGGAAGCCCTGCCCGGCATCGCCGACGGCAGCCTGGTTCCCCAGCCCCAGAACGAGGCCGAGGCGACCTACGCCGCCAAGCTGGAGAAGAGAGAGGGGCTCATCGACTGGCGGCTTCCCGCCCGGATCCTGGAGCGCAAGGTGCGCGCCTTCAATCCCTGGCCGGTGGCCCACACCCGTTATGAGAATGCCAATCTGCGCATCTGGGAGGCCCACGCCATCGGCGGCCTGGCGGCCGCTCCCGGCACCGTCATGTCCGCTGCCCGCGAAGGGGTGGACGTGGCTACCGGGGAGGGGTTGCTGCGCATCACCCGTTTGCAGATGCCGGGGAAACGGCCCATGAGCGCCGCCGATTTCATCAACGCCCACGCCATCCAGGGCGTGGTGCTGGGTTGATTCGCGGAGCCATGTCGGCGGCGACGAAGGGGCGGGCGCCCGCCGAGGTGCGGGCGCGGGCCGCGCGCGTGGTGGAGCAGGTGGCGCAGGGCCGCTCCCTGGCCGAACTGCTTCCCCAATACCGGGAGGGGCTCGTTCCCGAAGACCAGTCTCTTCTCGCGGAACTGGCCCAGGGGACGTGCCGCTGGATCTTCCGGCTCCGCCATCTGCTGCGGGGGTTGTTGCAGAAGCCGTTGAAAGCGCGGGACTCGGTGGTGGAGTCGCTGCTGCTGGTGGGACTCTACCAGCTCGCGTTCACCGCCATTCCGCCGCACGCCGCGGTGGCCGAGACCGCGGAAGCGGCGCGGCGGTCGGGGCGCCGCTGGGCGGTGGGGGTGGTCAACGGCGTGTTGCGCCGTTTCTGGCGGGAGAAGGAGGCGCGGATGGCGGCCGCGATGGCGGAGCCGCAGGCACGCTTCGGCCAACCGCGCTGGTTTCTCAAGGCGGTGCGGGAGGCCTGGGCGGAGGAGGCCGAGGCGATTTTCGAGGGGCTGCTGGAGCGTCCCCCCTTCACCCTTCGCGTGGCGCTGGACCGGACCACCCCCGAGGCCGAGGCGCGCCGTCTGGCCCGCATGGGGGTGGCCAGCCGCCCGGTCTCTGGCGTTACCTCGGCGCTGCGGCTCGACCGCGCCCTGCCGGTCTCCCGGTTGCCGGGCTTCCGGGAGGGGCTGGTCTCGGTGCAGGACGCCGGTGCCCAGCTCGCCGCCGGTTTCCTCGATCCGCGGCCCGGCATGGCGGTGCTCGACGCCTGCGCGGCGCCGGGAGGCAAGACCGGCCATCTGTTGGAGCGGTGTCCTGATCTCGACCTGGTGGCGGTGGACCGCGATGCGGCGCGCCTCGATCGGGTGCGGGAAAACCTGCGCCGCCTGCGCCGCCGGGCGACCCTCGAAGTGGGGGATGCGGCCTCGGCCGCGGGGAGGTGGGCCGAGCGGCGCTACCACCGTATCCTGGCCGACGTCCCCTGCACCGCCACCGGCGTCATGCGCCGGCACCCCGACATCCGGCTGCTACGCCGCGCCGAAGACGTGCCGGCACTGGTCGACCGTCAGCGCGAGATTCTCGACCGCCTCTGGCGGCTGCTTCGGCCAGGCGGTAAGCTCCTCTATGCCACCTGCTCCCTGCTGCCGGCGGAGAACGAGTTGCAGATCCGGGGTTTTCTGGATCGTCATCCGGATGCCAGGGCGCTGCCGCTGGCCTCGCCTTTGGGCCGTCCCACCGGCCACGGGTTGCAACTGCTGCCGGTGACGCGGGATACGGACGGGTTCTACTACGCCTTGTTGGAACGGACCCGCCCTTGAGAGAGGGCATGAGCCGCTGAACATGAAGGGAAGACGGAAAACATTCGAACCGGCCTCGGCGGCGCGTTCCGCCTCCTCCGTCGCGGCCGCGATCTTCATTCTCCTGGTGTTGTCGTCCTGGGCCGGAGGGGCCTCGGCGGCGGGGATCACCTACAAGATGGTGAGCATCGGCGAGGAGAAGGGCCGAATTGTCCTCGACATGGTGGAGCAGTACAAGCTCACCGAGACCATGCTGGAGGCGTTGCAGAACGGTGTGCCGCTCACTTTCGTCACCGAAGTGGTGTTGGAGCCGGAGAAGCGCTGGTTCTGGCGGAAGGCGCTGGTGAAGAAGAAGTTGCGCCGGACGCTGCGGTACCACCCGCTGGCGGGCAGCTACGAAGTGAGCGATTCGCTCACCGGCGCCAGCCGTTTCTTCGCCACGCGCGAGGCGGCGCTGGTGGCGCTGGGCGACGTGAAAGGGTGGGTTCTCCTGCCGGCATCCCGCCTGCGTCCGGGAGAGCTCTACCGCGTCACCATCGAGAGCTGGCACGACATCGGCGCCCTGCCGTTGCCGCTGCGTCCCAAGGCCTACCTGAGCCCCGACTGGCACCTCGGCAGCCAGGTGTATGAATGGCGCCTGCGGCCGTGAAACGGAAGGAAGAGGGGCGCGGCCGTAGAAAGCCGACCCCGAAACCTTGGCGCTTCGGCGTCCGGGCGGTGGTGCTGCTCATGCTGCTGCTGCTCTTCGCGCTCCATTTCCTCAGCGGAGCCATCCTCGGCTCGGAATCCTTGAGCCGCTGGTTCGTGCCCCTTCTCGTCTTCGTCGTCATGGGGCTGCTGGTGCTCTCCGCGGTGGTGACCTGGAACCTCTTCCTGCTGCTGCGCGACTATTGGCGGAACAAAGCGGGCGCCCGCCTCATGGCGCGCCTGGTGATCCTCTTCGTGGTGCTCGGCGTCGCCCCGGCGGGCATCGTCTACTACTACTCCCTCCAGTTTCTCATGCGCGGCATCGACAGCTGGTTCGACGTGCAGATCGACTCCGCCATGGAGGACGCCCTGGAACTCAACCAGGCGACGCTCAATCTGACCAAGAAACAGCTGCTCCGTTACACCTCCCAGCTCCTGGAAGGGATCGACGACAGCTCGCGCACCGGGCTGGCGCTCACCCTGAGCGAGCTGCGCAACCGGTCGGGAGCGAGCGAGTTGGCGTTGGCCACTCTGGACGGCAAGGTGCTGGCGGCCGCCAACGTCGATCCGGAGGTGCTGGTGCCCACCGCGCCGGATCCGCTGGTGCTCCAACAGGTGGTCTCCGGGGAGCCCTATGCGGGGCTGGTGCGGCAGTCGGAGGGGGGCGAGTTGCAGATCCAGGTGCTGGTGCCGGATCTGTCGAAGGGCCTGGTGCTCGAGGCGCTCTTTCCCACTTCGGCGCGCATCGGCGAACTGAGCGAGAAGGTCCAGCGGGCCTACGTGGCCTATCGGGAACGCGCCTACCTGCGGGAATCGATCAAGTTCAGTTTCATGCTGGCCCTGTCGCTGGTGCTGCTGGTCAGCGTGGTGGCGGCGGTGTGGCTCGCCTTCCACACCTCCCGCCGTTTGGTGGCTCCCATTCGCGCCATCGCCGAAGGGACCCGCGCCATCGCCGAGGGCGAGCTGGACGGCCGCATTCCGGTGCCGCGCTACCGCGACGAGCTGGGCTTCCTGGTGGCCTCTTTCAACGCCATGACGCGGCGTCTCGCCCAGGCGCGGGATCTCGCCGAGCGGAGCAAACAGCAGCTGGAGTTCCAGCGCGCCTATCTGGAGGCGCTGCTGCACCATCTGTCGAGCGGTGTCATCGCTCTCGATGCCGGGGGGAAGATCCGCACCGCCAACAAGGCGGCCAGCAAGATTCTCGGCCTCGACGTGGGCGCCTACACCGGCCGACCGCTGGCCGCGCTGGCGGCGGACCATCCGGAGCTCGCTCCTTTCGTCGAACGGCTCGACTGCGAACGGAGCGGCAACCGTGGCGAGTGGCGCGGCGAGATTCTGCTGGAGCGGCCGCAAGGAAGGCAGTATCTGATGTGCGGCCGCACCCGCCTGCAGGTGCCTTCGCGCAGTGAGATCGGCTGCGTGCTGGTGTTCGACGACGTCACCACGCTGGTGCGGGCGCAGCGAGACGCCGCCTGGAGCGAAGTGGCGCGCCGGCTCGCCCACGAGATCAAGAACCCCCTCACGCCCATCCAGCTCTCGGCCGAGCGGCTGCGGCGTAAATATCTGGCCCAGCTGCCGCCCGAGGAGCGCCGGGTCCTGGACAGCTCCACCCGCACCATCGTCGGGCAGGTGGAGGCGATGAAGGAGATGGTCAACGCCTTCTCCGACTACGCCCGGCCTTCGCGGATGGCGCCCCAGGCGCTGGCGGTGGACGAGTTTCTGGCCGAGGTGCTCGCCCTCTACGGCAACAAGGTTCGGTTCCTGCCGGGCGCGTCGGGGATTCATATCGAGGCCGATCCGGTGCGGCTGCGGCAGGTGGTGCACAATCTGGTGAAGAACGCCCAGGAGGCGGTGGAACGGCTGCCTCGTGGGGAGATCCGGGTGAGCACGCGACCGTGGCGTCCCCGGGGCCAGGAGCGTCTTTTCGTGGAAATCACATTCGAGGATAATGGGCCGGGCCTGCCGGCGGCGGAGCTCGACCGCATTTTCGAACCCTACGTCACCACCAAGGAGCGGGGCACCGGCCTGGGGCTGGCCATCGTGAAGAAGATCGTGGAAGAGCACGGCGGCTACATCCGGGCGGAGAACCGGGCCGAAGGCGGAGCCCGGATCACCCTGCGCCTGCCGGCGGCGGAGCACCGGAATCCGGCCTGGAGCGGAACATGAGCGCACCCTACATCCTGGTGGTCGACGACGAGCCCGACATCCGCGAGCTGGTCCGCGACATCCTTGAGGACGAAGGCTACAGCGTCACCACCGCGGAGAACGGCGAAGCGGCGCGGGCGGCGTTGCGCCAGCGGCGTCCCGACCTGATCCTGCTGGACATCTGGATGCCCGACATCGACGGCATCAGCCTGTTGAAGGAGTGGACCGAGGGGGAGGGGCTCCCCTGCCCGGTGATCATCATGTCTGGCCATGGAACCGTGGAGACCGCGGTGGAGGCCACCCGGCTGGGCGCCTACGACTTTCTGGAGAAGCCGCTCTCCCTGGCCAAGCTGCTGCTCACCGTGGAACGGGCTCTGGAGGCGGAGCGGCTGGCGCAGGAGAACGTGGGATTGCGCCGCCACGCCCAGCCGGTGATCGAGCCGGTGGGCCGCAGCGCGGTGATGCAGCGATTGCGGGAGCAGGTCAAACGCATCGCCCAGCACGACACCTGGGTGCTGGTCTCCGGCGAGCCGGGCAGCGGCCGGGAGACCTTCGCCCGCTATCTCCACGCCAACAGCAGCCGCCGCGACCGCCCCTTTGTGGAGGTGAGCCTGAGCGCCACCCCCGAGGGTAACTTCGCGCTCGAGTTCTTCGGCAGCGAGCGCGAGGGGCGGATCCATTACGGCCGTCTCGAACAGGCCAACGGCGGCACGCTCTTTCTCGACGATGTGGCCGACATGGATCTGGCCGCCCAGGCGCAACTTGCCGGCGCTTTCGAGACCGGCGAATTCCTGCGCGTGGGGGGCACCGAGCCGGTGAAGATCGACATCCGCGTGGTGGCGGCCACCAAGAAGGATCTTCAGGCCGAGGTCGGCGCCGGCAACTTCCGCGAGGATCTCTTCTACCATCTCAACGTGGTGCCGCTGGAGATTCCGCCGCTGCGCGAACATCGCGAGGACGTGCCCGAGCTGCTCGCCTTCTACGTCGATTATTTCGTCACCCACGAGAAGATGCCCTACCGCCACTTCAGCGTGGCCGCCCAGAATTTTCTGCGCAACTACGACTGGCCGGGCAACATCCTGGAGCTGCGCAACCTGGTGCAGCGGGTGCTGATCCTCGGGGTGGGCGAAGAGGTGTCGCTGGAAGAGGTGCAGTCGGCCATGGGCCACCTGAAGCGGGAGTCGGGGCAGGCCGGCGTGCACGGCATCTCCTTCGACCAGCCGCTGCGCAAGGCGCGGGAGGACTTCGAGCGCGCCTATCTCGAGTACCAGCTCGACAAGTACCACGGCAACGTGAGCAAGATGGCGCAGGAGGTGGGCATGGAGCGGACCCACCTCTACCGCAAGCTGCGCGGCGTCGGCATCGAGATCAAGGATCGCAGATGAAGATCATCATACTGGGTGCGGGGCAGGTGGGCACCAGCGTGGCGGGCAATCTCGCCAGCGAAGCCAACGACATCACCGTGGTGGATCAGGATGCGGAGCTGCTGCAGACGCTCCAGGACAAGTTCGATCTGCGCACGGTGAAAGGGTATGCCGCCCATCCCGACGTGCTGGCCCAGGCCGGCTGCGACGACGCCGAGATGCTCATCGCCGTGACCAACAACGACGAGACCAACATGGTGGCCTGCCAGGTCGCCTGGACCCTGTTCCACACGCCGCGCAAGATCGCGCGGGTGCGGGCGCCCGAGTACCATCGGCATCCGGCCCTGTTCAATCAGGGGGGATTGCCCATCGACGTACTCATCAGCCCGGAACAGCTGGTGACCGAGTACATCGAGCGGCTCATCCACTACCCCGGAGCGCTGCAAGTGCTCGATTTCGCCGGCGGCCTGGTGCGGCTGGTGGGATTGCGCGCCTACGCCGGCGGGCCGCTGGTGGGGCATCAGCTGCGCGAGCTCAACCAGCATCTGCACAACGGCGAGGCGCGGGTGGCCGCCATCTACCGGGAAGGCAAGGCGATCCACCCCCGCGGCGACACCCTGATCCAGGCGGAGGACGAGGTCTTCTTCATCGCCGCGGCCAGCAACATTCCCGAAGTGATGGCCGAGCTGGGGCGTTCCGACCGCCCCTACCGGCGCATCATCTTCGCCGGCGGCGGCAACATCGGCCGGCGGCTGGCGCTGGGGCTGGAGAAGGAGTACACCGTCAAGATTCTCGAGCGCGACCCGGAACGGGCGGCCGCCGTCTCCGAAGAGCTGCGCAAGACCATCGTGCTGCAGGGAGACGCGGCGGACGAGGATTTGCTGCTGGAGGAGGGCATCGACGAGACCGACGTCTTCTGCGCGGTCACCAACGACGACGAGGCCAACATTCTCTCCGCCATGCTGGCCAAGCGGTTGGGCGCCCGCCGGGTGATGGCGCTGATCAACCGCACCTCCTACGTGGAGCTGGTGGAGGCCGGTCCCATCGACGTGGCCATCTCGCCCCAGCAGGCCACCATCGGCACGCTGTTGACCCACGTGCGGCGCGGCGACGTGGTGATGGTGCACTCCTTGCGCCGGGGCGCCGCCGAGGCCATCGAGGCCATCGCCCATGGCGATCGCGAATCCTCCAAGGTGGTGGGGCGCCGGCTGGAGGAGGTGAAGCTGCCGCGGGGCACCAGCATCGCCGCCATCGTCCGTGGCGAGGAGGTGATCATCGCCCACCACGACACCGTCATCGAGCCCGAGGACCACGTGATCCTCTTTCTGGTGGACAAGCGGCGTATCGGCGAGGTGGAGAAGCTCTTCCAGGTGGGGGTCACCTTTTTGTGAAGGGGAGTGAACTTTCCCGGGGAGCGCGGGTCTGACCCGTTGCGAGATCACAGCCTCGCTGGTTTTCTGACCATTACGTTACTCCCTTTGGTAATAGCAATGGGCCGGCATGCTCTGCATGCCGGCTTTTTTTTCGTTATGATTTGTGCGTTTTTCCATACCCCAGGTGATTCGAGATGAAAAACAGGCACTTGTCATTGATTACCCTCCCTCTGCTCTTTCTCGCGGCCAGCGCGTCGGCGGCGCCGGCCGCTCCCGACAGTGGCAGCACGGCGTGGATACTCACCGCCACCGCCCTGGTGCTCTTCATGACCCTCCCCGGTCTGGCGCTCTTCTACGGCGGGCTGGTGCGTACCAAGAACGTGCTCTCCGTGCTCATGCAGTGTTTCGCCATCGCCGGTGTGGTGTCGCTTCTGTGGCTGGTGGCCGGCTACAGCTTGGCCTTCGGCGAGGGCAACGCCTGGATCGGGGATCTGGGAAAGGTGCTCATGGCCGGCGTGGGCCGCGAGAGCCTCAGCGGCCGGATTCCCGAATCCCTCTTCATGATCTTCCAGATGACCTTCGCCATCATCACCCCGGCGCTGGTGATCGGAGGTTTCGCCGAGCGCATGAAATTTTCGGCCATGCTGCTGTTCAGCGCGCTCTGGTTGCTGCTGGTCTACGTGCCCGTGGCCCACTGGGTCTGGGGCGGCGGCTGGCTCGGCGGCATGGGGCTCTATGATTTCGCCGGAGGCGTGGTGGTGCACATCACCGCGGGCGTCGCCTCTTTGGTGGCGGCGCTGGTGCTGGGGCCCCGCCGGGGCTTTCCCGAGGCTCCCATGATGCCGCACAACATGACCATGACGGTGGCCGGTGCCGGCATGCTCTGGGTGGGCTGGTTCGGCTTCAACGGCGGCAGCGCCCTGGCCGCCGACGGCAACGCCGCCATGGCCGTTTTGGCCACCCACATCGCGGCGTCGGCGGGCGCCATGACCTGGATGACCATCGAGTGGGTGCGCTTCGGCAAACCCAGCGTGCTGGGCGTGGTCACCGGCATGGTGGCCGGGCTGGGGACCATCACCCCCGCTTCGGGCTATGTGGGCCCCGGCGGCGCGCTGATCATCGGCCTTTTGGCCGGCGCCGTCTGTTTCAGCGCCACCCTGTATCTCAAACGGGTGCTCAAGATCGACGACTCGCTGGACGTCTTTCCGGTGCACGGCGTCGGCGGCATGTTGGGCACTCTGATGGCCGGAGTTTTCTCGGCCACCAGCCTGGGGGTGTTCAGCGGCTACGGCTTCGCCGACGGCATCCACTCCATGGGCGGGCAGCTCGGGGTGCAGTTCATCGGCGTGGTGAGCGCGGTGGCGTTCACCGCCGTGGTCACCTGGGTGATCCTCAAGGTGGTCGCTGTGGTCACCGGAGGTCTGCGTGTCGATGCCGAGCAGGAACAGGAGGGGCTCGACATCGTGCTCCACGACGAGCGGGGCTACGACCTCTGAGAAGATTCTCTCCCCAAGAAAAAAGCCCCGGCGCTGCCGGGGCTTTTTTTCGATTCCCGCCGCCTGGCGGCGGGGAGGGACAGGATCAGGCCAACAGCGGCACCAGCAGCAGCGCCACGATGTTGATGATCTTGATCAGCGGGTTGACGGCGGGGCCGGCGGTATCCTTGTAGGGGTCGCCCACGGTGTCGCCGGTGACCGCCGCCTTGTGGGCGTCGGAACCCTTGCCGCCGAAGTTGCCGTCCTCGATGTACTTCTTGGCGTTGTCCCAGGCGCCGCCGCCGGTGGTCATGGAGATGGCCACGAAGAGCCCGGTGACGATGGTGCCCAGCAGCACGCCGCCCAGCGCCTTGGGGCCGAGGATCAGGCCCACCAGGAGGGGCACCAGGATGGGCAGCAGGGAAGGGATCACCATCTCCTTGATGGCCGCCTTGGTGAGCATGTCCACCGCCTTGGAGTAGTCGGGCTTCTGGGTGCGGTCCATGATGCCCGGCATCTCCCTGAACTGGCGTCGCACCTCGTTGACGATGCCGCCGGCGGCGCGGCCCACCGCCTCCATGGCCATGGAGCCGAAGAGGTAGGGCACCAGTCCGCCGATGAAGAGGCCGATGATCACCATGTGGTCGGAGAGATCGAACCGCAGGTTCTGCAGCGCCGCCACCCCGGTGGCCGACAGGGTGTGGGTGTAGTCGGCGAAGAGCACCAGGGCGGCCAGCCCCGCGGAGCCGATGGCGTAACCCTTGGTCACCGCCTTGGTGGTGTTGCCCACGGCGTCCAGCGGATCGGTGATGCCGCGGATCTTCTCGTCCAGTTCGGCCATCTCGGCGATGCCCCCGGCGTTGTCGGTGATGGGGCCGTAGGCGTCCAGGGCCACGATGATGCCGGTCATGGAGAGCATGGAGGTGGCGGCGATGGCGATGCCGTAGAGGCCCGCCAGCTCATAGGCGCCCCAGATGGCGGCGCAGATGGAGAGCACCGGCGCCGCGGTGGCCTTCATGGAGACGCCCAGGCCGGCGATGACGTTGGTGCCGTCGCCGGTGGTGGAGGCCTCGGCGATGTGGCGCACCGGGCTGAACTCGGTGGCGGTGTAGTACTCGGTGATCACCACCATGAGTGCGGTGAGGGCCAGGCCGATGAGCGCCGAAAGATAGATGTTCATGCTGCTGACGGTGGCGCCTCCGATGTCGATGCCGTCGCCGAACATCAAGGCGGTGGCGGGATAGAAGACCACGGCGGAGATGACCCCTGCGGTGATCAGGCCGCGGTAGAGCGCGTTCATGATCTTGCCGCCCTCGCGCGCCTTGACGAAAAAGGTGCCGATGATGGAGGCGATGATGGAGATGCCTCCGAGGACCAGGGGATAGAGCACCGCCATGGTGGAGTTCTCGCCCTTCACCATGAGGCTGCCCAGCAGCATGGTGGCCACCACGGTCACCGCGTAGGTCTCGAACAGGTCGGCGGCCATGCCGGCGCAGTCGCCCACGTTGTCGCCCACGTTGTCGGCGATCACCGCGGGGTTGCGCGGGTCGTCCTCGGGGATGCCGGCCTCCACCTTCCCCACGATGTCGGCGCCCACGTCGGCGCCCTTGGTGAAGATGCCGCCGCCGAGACGGGCGAAGATGGAGATGAGCGAGCCGCCGAAGGCCAGACCCACCAGCGGATGGAGCGGATCCGCCACGCCCATCAACAGCAGGATGGCGTAGAAGCCGGCCACCCCGAGGAGGCCCAGCCCCACCACCAGCAGGCCGGTGATGGCGCCCCCGCGGAAGGCCACCTGCATGGCGGCGTTCAGCCCTTCGAAGGCGGCCTGGGCGGTGCGCACGTTGGCCCGCACCGAGATGTTCATGCCGATGTAGCCGGCAAGGCCGGAGAAGATGGCGCCGATGGCGAATCCGGTGGCGGTGGCCCAGCTCAGAAAGATGCCGATGACCACGAAGAGCACTAGGCCCACCAGGCCGATGGTGGTGTACTGGCGGTTGAGGTAGGCGGCCGCGCCCGCCTGCACGGCGTCGGCGATCTCGTTCATTCGTTCATTGCCGGTGGGCTTGGCCAGTATCCACTTCATGGAATACACGCCATAGCCAACGGCCGCGATGGCGCATAGCAGCGCAAAAATCAGGCCCGTCGTCATAGCTGTCCTCTTTACTTCAGATTGGTTGATGGATGGGGAAGGTTTCCCCGGCATTGCGCAAACGCAGTGCGGGAACGTGCCGAGGATGCTAAAGAAAAGACAGCCCCGAGGGGAAATCAAAACCATTGGGGGCAGAAATAAGGGCGGTCTATCCGAAACGGCCCGATCGGAAAGGGAAATGATCCAGGTCAAGCGCCCTTTTCAAGTCAATCCATGTATTATCAAATGGTTATGAAGGAAACGTCATTTTCGGCGTTTGTCCTTCAACCGTTCAACCACTGGGCGGCGCGCTTGGCGAAATAGGTGAGAATGGCGTCGGCGCCCGCTCTTTTGATGCAGATCAACGATTCGGCCGCCACCGCCTTCTCGTCCAGCCAGCCGTTCTGCGCCGCCGCCATGTGCATGGCGTACTCGCCGCTCACCTGGTAGACGAAGGTGGGCACGCCGAACTGCTCCTTCACCCGGCGCACGATGTCCAGGTAGGGCATGCCGGGTTTCACCATCACCATGTCGGCCCCCTCCTGGAGATCCAGCGCCACCTCGCGCAGCGCCTCGTCGCTGTTGGCCGGATCCTGCTGGTAGGTGTACTTGTTCCCCTTGCCCAGGTTGGCCGCCGAGCCCACGGCGTCGCGGAAGGGACCGTAGTAGCTGGAGGCGTATTTGGCGGAGTAGGCGAGGATGCGGGTGTTGACGAACCCTTCCGACTCCAGTACGTCGCGGATTTCGCCCACGCGGCCGTCCATCATGTCCGAAGGGGCGACGATGTCGGCGCCTGCCTGGGCGTGGGAGAGGGCCTGCTTCACCAGCACCTCCACCGTCTCGTCGTTAAGCACGTAGCCCTCCTCGTCGATCAGGCCGTCCTGGCCGTGGGTGGTGAAGGGATCGAGAGCGACGTCGGTGATGACGCCCAGCTCGGGCACGGCCTCCTTGAGCGCGCGCACCGCGCGCTGGGCCAGACCGTCGGGGTTGTAGGCCTCCTCGGCGTTCTCGCTCTTGGCTTCTGGAGGAGTGACCGGGAAGAGCGCCATGGCCGGCACGCCGAGGCGGAGCAGCTGGCGCGCCTCTTCCACCAGCAGGTCGATGCTCATGCGCTCGACGCCGGGCATGGAGGGGACGGGCTCGCGTTCACCCTTGCCTTCCAGCACGAAGACTGGTTGGATTAGGTCGTCGGGAGTGAGCACCGTCTCGCGCATCAGGCGCCGGGAGAAGTCGTCGCGGCGCATCCGCCGCATGCGGGTGAAGGGGTAACCGCCAAAAGCCTGGGTGTCCATGGTGAGTCACCTGTCGCTGGAACTCGAAGGGGAATCAAGTTTAACCAGCCGTTCGGCGGGAAACAAACCGATGAAGCGGCTGCCTTCGCCGGGGCGGCTCTCGATCTCGA
>Ga0256841_1000737_pt1 | contig 31700 bp, 29 predicted proteins | sample 356308metaG_FD_185971 | JGI IMG/M metagenome (GOLD analysis project Ga0256841, IMG submission 185971) | Hydrothermal vent microbial communities from Mid Atlantic Ridge, Atlantic Ocean - 356-308 | ecosystem: Environmental > Aquatic > Marine > Hydrothermal vents | place: Atlantic Ocean: Mid... | reverse complement strand
AGGAACAACGACGATGGTCACCCGCGAAGACCGCGTCGTCGCCGGCAGCCAGGACCGCCGGAACGACAACGCCCTGAGCCCCGGGGAACGCTATGCCCGGATCCGCCAGGAAACCGAACGGCTCATCGAACCGCTCGATCCGGAGGACTGCGTCGTCCAGACCATACCGGATGTGAGTCCGCCCAAGTGGCACCTCGCCCACACCACTTGGTTCTTCGAGACCTTTCTGCTCCAGCCCTGGCAGGAGGCGTACCGCGCCTTTCATCCGGCCTTCGCGCAGTTGTTCAATTCCTATTACGAACAGGTGGGCGCCTTTCATCCGCGGCCTCGTCGCGGCTGGCTGTCGCGGCCCACGCTGCGGGAGGTGTTCGACTATCGCCGGCATGTGGATGCGGCCATGCAGGATCTGCTTGCCCGTGAAGGTCATCCGGCACGCGAAACGATACTGCAACGCCTGGCGGTCGGACTCAATCACGAACAACAGCACCAGGAACTGCTGCTCACCGATGTCAAACACATCCTGGGTCACAATCCGCTCCATCCGGCTTACCGGGCGGTTTCATTTTCTTCCGCGGACACGCCACCGCTGTGCTGGAAGACTTTTGCAGGCGGTCCCGTGGAACTGGGTGCCACGGGCGAAGATTTTCACTATGACAACGAAGCCCCCCGTCACCGGGTCTGGCTGCAGGCCTATCGACTGGCATCGCGTCTGGTAACCAATGAGGAATATCGGGCCTTCATGGACGATGGCGGTTATGCCCGCCCCGAATTGTGGCTCTCCGACGGTTGGCAGGCGGTCCGAGCCGGGCGGCTGGCAAAGCCGCTCTACTGGCGCCAGCAGGACGGGGAATGGTGGGAATACACGCTTGGAGGGCCGCAGCGGCTGGATCCCGCCTCCCCCGTCTGTCACGTGAGCTATTTCGAGGCCGATGCCTATGCCCGCTGGGCCGGTGCCCGTCTGCCCACCGAAGCGGAATGGGAAAATGCCGCCAGCGGCTGCCCCGTGGCCGGCAACTTGCGGGACACGGCACGACTGCATCCCCGGCCGGCGGTGCCGTCTGCGGATGAGGGGTTGCAGCAGATCTACGGTGATGTCTGGGAATGGACCGCCTCGGCCTATGCCGCCTATCCCGGTTTTCGGACACCGGCGGGCGCGCTGGGGGAATACAACGGCAAGTTCATGTGTGGTCAGTACGTCCTGCGTGGCGGTTCCTGTGTCACGCCAAAGGATCACATCCGGGCCACGTATCGCAATTTCTTCTATCCGGCCGATCAGTGGCAGTTCTCGGGGATCCGGCTGGCGCGGGATCCGGCATGAACAGGCCCGCCTGTGGCCGGGTGTGTCTCTACGATCAGTCTCCGGTGACGGATGATTTCCGCCAAAGCGTGCTGACGGGGCTGGCGCGTCGTCCCCGCGCCATTCCACCCAAGTTCTTCTATGATGCGGAAGGCTCGCGTCTTTTCGACGCCATTTGCGCGTGTCCAGAATATTATCCCACCCGGACCGAAAAGGCCCTGTTGCAACGCCATGCTGCCGAGATCGCCGAGTGGGTGGGCCCAGCCTGCCTGCTCATCGAACCGGGCAGCGGGAGCAGCGACAAGGTGCGTCTGCTGCTCGACATGCTGCGGCCGGCGGCCTATCTGCCCATGGACATCTCCCGTCACTACCTGTTCGAGACGGCCCGGCAGCTCGGTCGGGAATATCCCTGGCTCGAAATCCACGCCGCCTGCGTGGACTTCACGCAGGCCATCTCCTTGCCATTTGCCCCCCCGGCGGTGCGGCGGGTCGCCTTCTTTCCCGGCTCCAGCATCGGGAATTTCGATCCGCCCGATGCCCGGCATTTTCTGCGCCGGGTGGCGGAGACGGTCGGCCCCGGTGGCGGCCTTCTGATCGGTGTGGACTGCAAGAAGGATCGGCAGCGGCTGGAGGCGGCCTACAACGATGCGGCCGGCATCACCGCCCGTTTCAACCTGCATCTGCTTGCGCGGATCAACGCCGAGCTCGGCGGCGATTTCGATCTCGAGGCTTTCGCCCACCGCGCCTTCTACAACGACGGGCCGGGCCGTATCGAAATGCACCTGGTCAGTCTTTCAGCGCAGACCGTCCATATCGGTGGCGCGAGTTTCGACTTCGAGCCGGGCGAAACCATCCACACCGAGAACTCCTACAAATACACCATTACCGAGTTTGCCGAGCTGGCTGCGGCCGCCGGACTTGCCCTGCGTGAGGCATGGCAGGACGAGGAAAAGCTGTTCAGTCTCCAGTATTACGAGGTTGCAACCTGAGCACTTGCCGGCGCGCAGTGCCATGACGATGGCGGCGCTTCCCTGTAACGAAACGGCTTCGTGCGAGGTCAATCGGTCCGTTGCCGGATTTCGATTTTCACGTCCTCGAAGGTCAGGTGATAAAAGAACGACAGGGGTGAAGGCACGTTGCCGGTCAGGGGACCGGGGAGATCGTGGAACACCAGGTGAAATTCCAGATCGTCCTGGTCCACGGCGCCCCGAGATGCCGTCATGGGGCTGAAGATGCTCCCATCGGTGTTGTGGACCACGCCATTCTCGTCCCGGACCCCCACCGTGGTCATGGTGTGACCGACCCACATGGGCACTGGCCCGTCGAACGGATTGTCGAAGGGTTGGCCGTTGTGGGTAATGGTAGCCGGGCCCCAGGTGGCGAGCAGGTTGAAAACAGTGGGCAACATCGGACCGGCGGCACCCGTGTCACCATGCAGATAAACGTTGGTAACGACGGGATCCGAGAACACCAGTTCGGTTGTCGTTGCCGCGGAACCGAGCCGTAGCCCCGTCGGATGCGGTGGCGGGGAGAAGGTGGTCTGGTGATAGGTCCAGCTGCCGTTCACGTCTTCCCATTCGATCCAGATCTCCCCCTGATTGCGCACCGGATCCACTTCCAGCCGGGCCTGGCCGTGAACCGGCGTCGAGCCGACGCCACTCCAGGCGAAGGAATCCACCGGTTCGGCCGGTACACCGTCGACCCAGGCCACCACCGGACCGGTGAGTCGTCGGTTCAGGCGTGGGTTCGTCGCCTTGATCTCGTAGACGAGCGCTCCATTCTTTGTCTCGTCCGATGTTGCCGGCTGCATCATTATCAGGGCAAATCCCGCCGTTACCACTGCACAGACTGTCTGTTTCATGGTCCTGCCTCCTTGTAAGGAATAAGGGTATGTCCTGTGTCCATGAAGATGGACACAGGAACATATACGTTCCTGGAGGCGAGCCGGATGTCGTACGAAAGACTGATTTTGCAGCGAAAGCGACGAACTGTCAGTCTTGCCACCACCAGGTCCGGCGGAAAGCCAGCGCATCGGGGTCGGCAGCAGGGTCAAGGCACAGGTAACAGGTGTCGGCCGGTGCTTCCATCACGGGCAGTTCGGTCTGGTGCAGTTCGTCGCGATGGAAGTAGTGAAGGGGCAGGCGTTCACCGGGCCGATGGGTCTGGATGCGGTGTTCCAGGCTGGTCTTGTCCACCCGGATCCCGTCGAGCGCGATGACCAGATCGCCGGCGCTCAGGCCGGCCTGCCGCGCGGCGCCGCCCTCGAAAACGTGGGTCAGGCGGGCGCCGGCCGGATCCGCCTTGACACGGGCGCCAAGGGCGATGACGGGCCGGTCCGCGTTCGATACAGGCTTGCCGCCCTTGTCGTCCACACTGGCCGCCGGTCGCAGATGGAAGGCGATGCCCGCCAGGGCCAGCAACTCGGCCAGCGGAATGTCTTCCGTGCCGTACAGATATTGCGCGAAAAAGTCGTGCAGATCCGTATCGGCCAGTTCGCTGGCGAGCTTTTCGATTTCCCCTTCGGCCAGCCCTTCGCCGGTCTTGCCGTAATCGCGCCAGAGGCGACGCATGAGATCGTCGAGGCTCAGCCGGCCGCCGCTTTCCCGGCGCAGGGTGAAGTCGAGCGCCAGGGCGATGAGGCTGCCCTTGGTGTAATAGCTGACGATGGTGTCGGGGGCGCTCTCGTCCTGCTTGTAGAAGCGGGTCCAGGCATCGAAACTGGATTCGGCGACGCTTTGCAGATGGCGGCCGTGGCCACGCAGTACCCGGGTGATGGTCTGCCCCAGTAGCTCCAGATAGTCCTCCGGCGCGATCACGCCGCTGCGCACCAGCGTCAGATCATCGTAATAGGCGGTGAAGCCTTCGAAGGCCCAGAGCTGACGGGTCGGAGTTTCCCGGTACAGGTCATAGGGGACGAAAGCCGCCGGCTTGATGCGCTTGACGTTCCACAGATGGAAGTATTCATGACTGCACAGGCCGAGGAACTGTCGGTAACCGTCGCTGATCCCGCTCATGCCCGGCCAGGGCAGATCGTCGCGGCTGCACAGCAGGCTGCAGGAACTGCGATGTTCCAGCCCGCCATAGCCTTCCCCCACGGCCATCACCAGGAACAGATAGCGCTCGATCACGTCCGGCAGTTCGCCGAACAGGGCGATCTGGGCTTCGCAGATCCGTTCCAGATCCCGGGCCAGCCGTTCGCCGTCCACCCGGTGCCGGCCGGTGATAATCACATGGTGGGGCCGGCCGCCGGCGTGGAAGTCGATGCGTCGGAAGGCAGCCATCTCCACCGGATGATCGATCAGCTCGTCATAGTCGCTCGCCCGGTAGCGGCCGAACCCCCATTCGGGGGCGCCGTCGCGTGGCAGGGCAGTGGCCACCTGCCAGTGTTCAGTGTGGGGCGGGGGCAGCAGTTCCACCGTGTGCGGATGCGACTCCCTGCCATGGACCTGCAGGAACAGGCTGGTACCGTTGAAGTAGGCATGGTCGTGATCGAAGTGGGCGCTGCGGACCGACAGATCGTAGGCGTAGATCTCGTATTCGATCGCCAGCGGGCCGTCTGTGGGCGCGCACTGCCAAGTGCTCTTGTCCAGCTTCTTCACGCGGAGCGGGCGGCCCTCGCTGCTGGCGGTCAGGCGAATGACGTTCTTGGCAAAGTCGCGGATCATGTAGCTGCCGGGTATCCAGGCCGGCAGGCTCAGGCGCTGGCCGAGCGGGTCCGGTTCGGAAACGTGACAGGTGAGCCGGAAGACGTGGGCTTCCGGCCGGGCCGGGAGAACCGTATAGTGAACGGAATCGGTCATGTGGTGGTTTCGTGCTGAATGAGGTTCAGGTGCCGGGGATCACATCGACCCGGACAAAGAGATCGTAGTCGTCGGGATGATCCCGCCGGGTGCCGTACACCTTGCCGGCGGGGCGCTGCCGTGGCGTGCCGCTCACGGCGCCGATGGCGATCCATTCCCCGGGGGGGACGGCGACGGTGGTGGTGGCTCCGCGCCGTTGCAGGCGGCCGCCGCCACGGCGGGATTCCGTTTCATCGAAAGGTTCGATTTCGAGCAGCACCTTGCCGCCGACGAGCCGGGGCCTGAGGCGCAGGCCGCTGTCGAGTTGTCGGTATTCGATGACTTCGGTCACGGTGCCATCGGGATTGCGCTGGCGGCTGGTCACGGGAACGGCCTTGCCGGTACGAATCACGGCCCAGCGGTTTTCCACCACTTGCACCGCGTAGGTGTCTGGGGCCAGTTTCCGCCCGCGGGTGCGATAGGTGCGGATGCCGGGTTCCCGATCTGTCGGTTTGCGAATGGTGATCCGGTCGTTGGATGGCGCCACCGAGGGGGAAGGAGGCGGCGGCGGGGCGGGAAGATTTTCCCGCAGCACGTCGGGATTGGTGGAGACCAGGATCTCGAACTGGTGCAGCGGGGTATCGAGCTGGGCGACAAGGTCGGCCAGGGCGGGCAGATCGGCCTTGCGGGCGCGGATCACCACCGTGTCGCCCCGGCCCTCGATGGCGGCCCCTTTAGGCAGCAGGCCGCGGACCAGGGGCACGATGTTGTCGGCGCTCTGATGTGTCAGGCGCATGGTCTGCACGTACAGGCGTTCCTCACCATTCGCTGGCAGGGCAAAAGCCATCAGCAGAAAGATCAGAACTGGCAGTCGCCGCAGCGTCACAGATGCAGTCTCCGCAGGTTGGGATCGACTCGGCTCACTTCCCAGACTTCGGTGAAGAAGTCCAGCCAGTAGCGGGCCCGATCCGGTGCATCGTCCCAGGCCAGACCTTCGTAACGATCGGCCAGTTTCCGATGAATGATACGCCGATCGTCGAAGACCATGAAGGCCTGGTTGAAGCGGCGGTAATCGGGATGCACGTGGCGGATCTCCATCGTCGAGGTCAGCCGCCGGCTCAGTTCGATGAAACGGTGGCCGTGGGCGATCAGGGGGGCGATGTCCTGGACCAGGATGCGGATCCGCGCCCGCGGCTGGCGGGTCGCCAGACGGGCCAGGGCGTCGGCGAATTCCCGGGTATCGTAGAGTTTGCCGTCGAGCTGGCGGGAGAAGATGTGCACGCTGTGGCGGCTGCAGCGCAGCATGTCGAGCGCGCTGGCGTAGTGCTCGGCGCGGCGTTCGAGCGACACGGGCCCGCCCGAGGGGCTGTCGTGCGGCGTCACGGCGTTGCCTTCTCGTCGAGGGGCCGGCGCATCGTGCGATGGGGGATGCCGGCATCGGGAAACACGTTGCCCGTGGCCTTGAAGCCATGGCGCGCGTAGAAGCCGAGCGCCTGGAGCCGGGCGTGAAGAAACACCTGCTTCAGGCCGAGCCCGCGGGCCGCGTCGAGCAGGGCCTGGAGCAGGGCGCTGCCCACGCCCCGACCGCGCCAGGGCGGCAGGACGGCCAGGCGGCCGATGTGGCCGTCGGCCAGCAGGCGGCCGGTGCCAATCACCTCGCCATCGTCGTTTCGGGCGACCACGTGGATGGCCCGTGGGTCTTCGCCGTCCCATTCGAGTTCTTCGGGGACACCCTGTTCGCGCATGAAGACCTGTTCGCGCACCCGGCGAATGCCGGGCTCGGCGGCGAAGCTCACGGTGTCAATCCGCAGGGGCATCGTCGAACTCCAGCAGGCCGTCTTGCAGCAGCGGGGCGATCCAGTCCTGCGCGGCGGGGGAATCGAGCAGGGGCAGCAGGCTGCCGTCGATCCGCCGGCCGTCGGCGAGGTGGATGGCCAGCGGACGCAGCGGTTCGGGAACGGGGATCTCCTCGCCATTGAAGTAGAAACGGAAGCGCTCGTCCTCTTCCAGGAATGCCAGGCGGACCATTTCGCTGCGCCGTACCGGCAGGCCACCGCGCAGGGCATCGACAAGGCGTTCCACGGTCATCGCCGTTTCGGCCGCTTCGCCGGCCGGTGTGGTGATGTAGCGCCCGAACCAGTGGTCGATGGCGTCATCGTGCATGAATGTCTGGCGGATGATCTCGCGGATCCGCTGCCGGTCTGCGGCGCTGAGCGCCCCCGGATGGGTGGCCGGGGTGCGATCCGGATCGGCGAAGCGCAGGGTGTCCGGCAGCAGGGCGATCACGTCGTCCACCCAGGCGGTGACGAGTTCCCGGTAGGCCGGGGCCCGGAAGCCCACCGAGTAGGTCATGCAGTCGTCGCCCAGGGCGACGCCGCAGTGGGCCAGGCCGGGCGGCAGGTAGAGCATGTCGCCCGGTTCGAGGATCCATTCGTCGGTGGGCGAAAATTCGCGCAGGATGCGCAGGTCCGGGTGCTCGAGCAGGGGCGCATCGTCGCCGATCGTCGCATCGATCTGCCAGCGGCGCCGGCCCAGGCCCTGGATCAGGAACACGTCGTACTGATCCGTGTGGGGGCCGACGCTGCCCTGATCGGCCGCGTAGGAGACCATCACGTCGTCCAGCCGCCAGTCGGGCAGGAAGGCGAAGTGATCGAGCAGGGCGGCGACTTCGGGCAGCCACTGGTTGACCCGTTGCACCAGGAGGGTCCAGTGGCTTTCCGGCAGGCTGGCGAACCTGGCCTCGGGGAAGGGGCCGTGTTCGAGCTGCCAGGGCCGTGCTCCGTCCCGCTCCAGGATCAGGCGGGCCTCCACGCCGTCTTCGCAGGCCAGCCCGGCCAGCTCGTCGGGGGAGAGGGGCGAACGGAAACCCGGCAGGGCCTGACGCACCAGCAGCGGTTTCTTCTGCCAGTATTCGGCCAGGAACCGGGCCGGCGTCAGTCCACCGAGCAGGGCGAGGCCACGCTCAGACATGGAACGAACGGCTCCAATGACGTGGCCCCGAACCGGTGCGTATCATTTTTTTCTCGCCACTCGTTCCGTTCCTCGGCTCTAAATAGAAGTTCCAAATATCGAATCACTGAGGCAAGCGTGCCCGATTCCAACACCGCCCTCTGGGACAGAGAGTCGTTTCGTGACACGCCGTGAATACCTCCATGTAGGCTCGACGGCCGCATCCCTGCGGCCGACGGTCACGAAACGACTCTCTGTCCCAGAGGGCTCAGTGCGCACAATGAACCCTGGTCTGGTATTTGGAACTTTCATTTAGATTCCCCTTGCCTGTTCTTCCGCATTGCCCGTGTAGTCCGCCGGCGTCATGGCCTTGAGGCGTTCCTTCTCCGTATCGGGGATGGCCAGGCCGTCGATGAAGTCCTGCATGGCGGCGGCGTCCACCCGTCGGCCGCGGGTGAGTTCCTTGAGTTTCTCGTAGGGCTTTTCGATGCCGTAGCGGCGCATCACGGTCTGGATGGCTTCGGCCAGCACTTCCCAGTTGGCCTCGAGGAATTCCCTCAGGCGCGGGGTGTTGACTTCCAGCTTGGACAGGCCGCGCAGGGTGGACTGGACGGCGATGACGGTGTGGGCGAAGCCCACGCCCAGGTTGCGCAGCACGGTGGAGTCGGTGAGATCCCGCTGCATGCGCGAGACCGGCAGCTTGCGGGCCAGGTGCTCGAACAGGGCGATGGCGATCCCCAGATTGCCCTCGGAGTTTTCGAAGTCGATGGGATTGACCTTGTGGGGCATGGTGGAAGAGCCCACTTCGCCCTTGACGGTCTTCTGGCGGAAGAAGCCCATGGAGATGTAGGTCCACACGTCCCGGTCGAAGTCCAGCAGAATGGTGTTGAAGCGGCTGATGGCGTCGAACAGCTCGGCGATGTAGTCGTGGGGCTCGATCTGGGTGGTGTAGGGGTTCCATTCCAGGCCCAGGGATTCGACGAACTCGCGGGCGAATTCGGGCCAGTCCACCTCGGGGTAGGCGGCCAGGTGGGCGTTGTAGTTGCCCACGGCGCCATTGATCTTGCCCAGCAGGGCCACGTCGGCCACCTGGCGGCGCTGGCGCAACAGGCGGGCGGCCACGTTGGCCAGTTCCTTGCCCACGGTGGTGGGCGAGGCGGGCTGGCCGTGGGTGTGGGCCAGCATGGGGGCGTCGGCCAGTTCGTGGGCCATTTCCCGCAGGCCGGCGATCACCTCGTCGAACAGGGGCAGGAGGATCTGGTTGCGGCCGTCGCGCAGCATCAGGCCGTAGGCCAGGTTGTTGATGTCCTCCGAGGTGCAGGCGAAATGGACGAATTCGCTCACTGCGGCCAGCTCGGCATTGCCGGCGATCTTCTCCTTGATGAAGTATTCGACGGCCTTGACGTCGTGATTGGTGGTGCGCTCGATGTTCTTGACCCGCTGGGCGTCCTCCTCCGAGAACCTCTCCACCAGGTCGTCGAGGATGGCGTTGGCATGGGCGGAGAAGGCCGGCACTTCCGGGATCCCCGGATGGGCCGAGAGCTTCTGCAGCCAGCGCACCTCGACCAGCACACGATGGCGGATCAGGCCGTATTCGCTGAAAATCGGCCGCAGATCGGCGGTTTTCGAGGCATAGCGCCCATCGACGGGCGAGACGGCGGTAAGCGGATTGAGTTCCATGCGGGCTCCGGAGCGTGTCGGAAAACCCGCATTTTACCAGCGGCAGGGAGGGTGTGCGAGCCGGACGGACGGCATCCGTCAGGCACCGCTCCCTTTTCGCTCAGGATGCCTTGCGGTAGATCAGGCCGGGAGGCAACAGCATCTCGTTGCTGGCCAGCTGATCCAGTGGACAGCCTTCGCTGTCGCATTCCGCCAGCCGATCGAAGATGTAGGTCGTCCCGTCGTTTTCCACGGTCTTGTAGATGGGCTTGCCGAGATGGGTGCCGATTTGGGGACCAAGAGCGGTTCTGAACATTGACTGCCTCCAGTGTACAGCGTGTCGGGTTGTGTTCTCAGTATCGGTTGTGTAGACCGGAACTTGAGTGATCGATTCCGCATTTCGTTGCCGGAAATCCCGGAATGGGCGGAACCGTGATCGGCGTCACCTTGTCATTCAGGTCCGGAAGATGCCAACCAGGCTTTTCAGCTCATCGGCCACCTGGGCCAACCTGTCGCTCGACTGAGCGGTCTGTTGCGCACTCTGGGCGGTGCTTTCGCTGATGGCGTTGATGGTGTTCACATTGCCATTGATTTCCTCGGCGACACTGCTCTGTTCGCGTGCCGCCGTGGCGATCTGCGTATTCATCTCATTGATGGAGGCGACGGCCCCGGCAATGCGTTCCAGTGCCTCGCCGGCCTGGCTGGCCTGCTCGACCGTCTCCTGCGCCTTGTCGGTACTGTGTTGCATGACGTTGACCGCCTGACCGGTTCCCGATTGCAGGCGCTCGATCATGCTCTGGATTTCCTCCGTGGAGGCCTGGGTTCGGCTCGCCAGAGTACGCACTTCATCGGCCACGACGGCGAATCCGCGCCCCTGTTCTCCGGCACGAGCGGCTTCGATGGCAGCATTGAGAGCGAGCAAATTGGTCTGCTCGGCGATGCCGCGTATCACGTCGAGCACGCCACCGATGTTGGCGCTGTCTTTCTCCACATTGTCGATGACCGCTGCGGCATTTTCGATTTCCTGTGCCAGGTCTTCGATGGAGGCAGCGGTCTGGCGTACCAGCCGCTGGCCTTCCCTGGCCTGCTCGTCCGCTTCGCGGGTGGAATCGGCGGCGCTGTCGGCATGGCGAGCCACCTCCTGAACCGTGGCCGTCATCTGGTTCATGGCCGTGGCGGCCTGGGTCGTCTCCAGCCGTTGCGTGTCGGAATTGATGGACAGCTCGCTACCGGCCGCCTTAAGCATCTGGGCTTCGCTGGCGAGGGCGTTCACCTGCTCGGCGATCCGGCTGACCATTTCCTGCAGTCGGGCAATGAATTCATTGACCGCCCGGCAAAGCTGGCTGATCTCGTCTTCGTTGGGAACCGGCAGGCGGCGGGTGAGATCCCCGTTGCCCTGGGCCAGTTCCTTCATCAACTCGGTGGTATGGCGCAGGCGCCGTATCACCAGTTTGCGGAATAGGAAGAAAGTGATCGCAGAGATGACCACGAGCAGACCGGCTACATCCGCACTCATGATGGCGACGAAACGGCCCATGGAGGAGCGGGCATTTTCCTCGAGCCGCGTGATGGCATCGCCAATCCGCTGGTTGCTCTCGCTGACGCCCTCATCCACGTGCTTGCGACTCATGCCCAGCAACACGTAGCCCAGCAGTTCGTCATCGGAGTTGATGGGATAGCGTTTCTCGATGATGCCCTTCGTCTGTGTCGGCTTGTGGTATTCGGTCAACGGTGTGCCATCAGGTTTGAGATAGGCGGCATAGCGCACGTCGGCGTCCCGCGCGGCTATCTGCTGATAGTCCTGCAAGGTGGTGAAATCATAGGACATGATCAGATCCGGTGCGGTCTTGGACATGAACCGGCCCAGGCTGTCGGCCTTGGAATTCAGCGCCTCGAGCTGGTTCCGGCTGGCGCTTTTCTGCTCGACCAGCAGGGCCTCGCGGGCCAGGCTCATCTGTTGGCGCGTCGTATCCTTGACCCCGGCGATGACCAGCATGGCCCCGATCAGCAGGACGAGCAGGGTGCCGGCGAGGATTGGCGGGATGACCTTGGGCATCAGACCGAATTTGCGCAGTCTGTTCATGGCATCACTCTCCCGGTTGGTGGCTTGGCAGGCTGTCAGAGGTCTTCGCCAGTCACGGACTTGACGATTTCCCGCACCTTGGCGAAGTCACTGTCCGTGGCCTTCACGAAGTTGGTTACGGCCGCCGCCTTGAGCACGGCATCGTCGCTGCCTTTGAGTGAAGTCATGATCTTCTGGATTCGGGCGGCCTTGTCTGCCGGCATGTCACCCTTGACCGCCCAGGGAAGATGGATGAAGGGTTCGCTCTCGGCCAGAATCTTCATCTGATCGACGTCGATCTTCTTCTTGACCCCCTTGACCCGGAGAATGACGTTGCCTGAACCGGCGGCATCGGCGGCCTTGTTGTAGACACCAATGACGGCACTGGGCGGATTCTTGGCGAAGCGCACGGTATAGTCCTTGCCGGCTTTCAGGCCGGCATTCATCAGGATCGCCGTCGGCGCGATATAGCTGCCCATGGCTTTCTTGCCCCCGCCGAACAGGATCGTCTTGCCCCTGAGATCCGCAACCTGATTGATGCCGCTGTCCTTGCGGACGGACAAGGCGCCGGCAATCCGATTGGTACCGAATTCCTCATTGACGGCAATGACCTTGTATCCCTGTTGCTTGTGGCTGAGCAGATAGTGGTACTGGTTGTAATGGACCAGGTCGTATTGCTTGTTCTTGACGCCTTTCCAGAAGGCCTTGAAATCCTTGGCCACGAGCAGTTTGACCGGTTCACCCAGTTCCCGGGACAGTTTTTCCGCCAGGGGCTTGAACATCTTGTGGGTCTTGGCGACCGGCCGTCGGGGAAACACCCCCATGGTGAGATCGGCCACGGCCGGGACGCTCAGGGTGAGAATGGTCAGGCCAATCAGGGCGCGCAGGAAGGAAGGTTTTTGCATTGCTGGCATCTCCGTGTTCTGGGGAGGAAGGATGAGGATTACTTCTCTTAGCGGGAGCTTCGCCCAGAACTTGAGAGACAAAAAACCCCGGCATTGCCGGGGTCTTGTCGTCGGGGCGCTGACGCCTCAGGCGCCGGCGAGCTGGCGCAGCACGTAGTGGAGGATGCCGCCGTGGTGGTAGTACTCCACTTCCTTGGGGGTGTCGATGCGCACGCGGGCGGTGAAGGTGGTCTTGTTGCCGTCTTCGGCCGTGGCGGTGACGGTGACTTCCTTCGCCGTGCCGTCGCCGAGGCCTTCGATGTCGAACACCTCGCGGCCGGTGAGGCCGAGACTTTGCGCCGATTCGCCCTCGCGGAACTGCAGGGGCAGGATGCCCATGCACACCAGGTTGGTACGGTGGATGCGCTCGTAGCTCTCGGCGATCACCGCGCGCACGCCCAACAGGCGCGGGCCCTTGGCGGCCCAGTCGCGGGAGGAGCCGGAGCCGTATTCCTTGCCGGCGATGACCACCAGCGGCACCTGCTCCTGCTGGTACTTCATGGCGGCGTCGAAGATGGACATCTGTTCGCCGTCGGGCAGGTGGAGGGTCACGCCGCCCTCGGTGCCGGGGGCCAGCAGGTTGCGCAGGCGGATGTTGGCGAAGGTGCCGCGCATCATCACCTCGTGGTTGCCGCGCCGCGAGCCCAGGGAGTTGAAGTCCGCGGGTTTGACGCCGTGTTCCAGCAGATACTTGCCGGCCGGCGAGTCGGGCTTGATGGCACCGGCAGGGGAGATGTGATCGGTGGTCACCGAATCGCCCAGCAGGGCCAGCACCCGGGCGCCGCGGATGTCCTGCACTTCGCCGGGCTCGCGGGTCATGCCGGCGAAGTAGGGCGGGTTCTTGATGTAGGTGGAGGCCGGATCCCAGGCGAAGCGCTCGCCTTCGGGCGAGGCCAGGGTCTGCCAGCGTTCGGCACCGGCGTAGACCTCATGGTAGGCCTCGGTGAACTCCTCGCGATTGACGCTGGTGTGGATGGCTTCCTGGATTTCGTGCTGGCTGGGCCAGATGTCCTTCAGGTAGACCGGGTTGCCGTCGGCATCGGTGCCCAGCGGATCGTTCCGGATATCGATGTCGAGGGTGCCGGCGATGGCGTAGGCCACCACCAGGGGCGGCGAGGCCAGGTAGTTCATGCGCACCTCGGCATGCACCCGGCCCTCGAAGTTGCGGTTGCCGGAGAGCACCGAGCAGACCGAAAGGTTGCCTTCGGATATGGCTTTCGAGACCGGCGCGGGCAGCGGGCCCGAGTTGCCGATGCAGGTGGCGCAGCCGTAGGCCACCACATTGAAGCCGAGCGTTTCCAGATCGTCGAGCAGGCCGGCCTGCTTGAGGTATTCGGTGACCACCCGCGAGCCGGGGGCCAGCGAGGTCTTGACCCAGGGCTTGACGGTCAGGCCCTTCTCGGCGGCCTTCTTCGCCACCAGGCCCGCGCCCAGCATCACCGAGGGGTTGGAGGTGTTGGTGCAGGAGGTGATAGAGGCGATCACCACGGCGCCGTCGGTGAGGGTGACTTCCTGGCCGTCGATGGTGGTGCTGGCGGGCCGGCTGTCGATCTCGCGCTCGGCCTTGAGGGCGGCCAGCGCCTCGTTGAAGCGGGGTTTGGCGTCTTTCAGGGGCACCCGGTCCTGGGGCCGCTTGGGTCCGGCCAGGCTGGGCTCGACGTTGCTCATGTCCAGTTCCACCACCGAGGTGTATTCGGCCTCGGGCGCGCCGGGCTCGCGGAACAGGCCCTGTTCCTTCGCGTAGGCCTCCACCAGCGCCAGCTCCGCCTCGCTGCGGCCGGTGAGGCGCAGGTAGTTCAGGGTCTCGTCGTCGATGGGGAAGATGCCGCAGGTGGCGCCGTATTCGGGCGCCATGTTGGCCAGGGTGGCGCGGTCGGCCAGGGAGAGGTGATCCAGCCCTTCGCCGAAGAACTCCACGAACTTGCCCACCACGCCGTGCTTGCGCAGCATCTCCACCACGGTCAGCACCAGATCGGTGGCGGTGGCGCCTTCCGGCAGGCGGCCGGTGAGGCGGAAGCCCACCACCTGCGGGATCAGCATGGAGACCGGCTGGCCGAGCATGGCCGCCTCGGCCTCGATGCCGCCCACGCCCCAGCCGAGCACCCCCAGGCCGTTGACCATGGTGGTGTGGGAGTCGGTGCCGACCAGGGTGTCGGGATAAGCCTGCAGCACGCCGTCCTTCTCCTGGCCGAAGATCACCCGGGCCAGGTATTCGATGTTCACCTGGTGCACGATGCCGGTGTCGGGCGGCACCACCTTGAAGTTGGAGAAGGCCTTCTGTCCCCACTTGAGGAAGGCATAACGCTCCCGGTTGCGGGCGTACTCCTTCTCCTCGTTGATCTCCTCGGCCTTCGGCGTGCCGAAGGCGTCGATCTGCACCGAGTGGTCGATGACCAGCTCGGCCGGCTGCAGGGGATTGATCTTCTGCGGCGAGCCGCCGAGTTCGGCCATGGCGTCGCGCATGGCGGCCAGATCCACCACCGCCGGCACGCCCGTGAAGTCCTGCATCAGCACCCGCGCCGGGGTATAGGCGATCTCCCGGCTCGGCTCCGCCTGGGGATCCCGGTTTGCCAGCGCCCGGATGTCGTCGGCGGTGACGCTCACCCCGTCCTCGTGGCGCAGCAGGTTCTCCAGCAGGATCTTCAGGGAATAGGGCAGCCGCTCGCTGCCGGGCACGGCATCGAGCCGGAAGATTTCATAGGACTTGCCGCCGGCCTCGAGCCGGTCACGGGCGTTGAAGCTGTTGCTCATGGGATCTCCTTCGGGGTCGGACGGAGCCGAAACAGGCGCGGATTATACGCGAAACGGGGCAAGGGTCGTGGTGACTGGAAAGAACGCAGAGGCCGCAGAGACGCAGAGGGCGCGGAGATCTCTAATCGGGAATGGCAAACAACTTAAGAATCAACCATAAAATCAAAGGTGTATGCTTGAAACCGAGAAATTGCCTGAACTATGTTCAAGCTGAGTCAGAAGATTTCTCTCGGCGACCTCCGCGTCTCTGCGCCCTCTGCGTTACTTCCACCGCTGTCGGTTCAATGGAAGTGCCGCAGGATTTCCTCGTCGAGGATGCGCCGGGCTTCGTCCACGAGGCGGCGGCGGTGGAGGAGGATTTGCCAGCGGCTGCCGCCGAGCTGGTCCCAGAGGACGGCGGAGCGGATGCCGGCCAGGAGCAGGGCGCGGATCAGGTTGGCGTTGTCGGGGTGGGTGAGGTGCTGGCTTTCGCCGGAGACCATGATCCGGGGATGCAGGGTGCTGAGGGTTTCCGAGTAGGTGTCGGCCAGGTTGGCGATCACGTTGGGGTGGTCGATGGCGTAATGCTCGCTCTGGCGGCGGGCCCGTTCGATGCCTTCGGCCACCCGCGCGAGCATGGGGCGATTCTTCTTCAGCTTGCGTTGCAGATGCAGCAGGCCGACCACGTAGCGGGCGATGTCCAGGTCCCGCTTGCCGCTGCGGCCCTCGAGCTGGTCGATGAGGGTCTGCAGACCGGTGCGCAGGTATTCCACGCGCCCGTAGACGTCGTCGGTGTCCTGCGGATCGGTCACGAACAGGGTGCGCAGGGTCATCTCCACGTCGTGGCGGTCGGCCATGCCGCGGGTAGCCACTTCCTTCACCAGGGTGGCGGCCTGAAAGAGGCCCGCGAGGGCCAGGGTTCTGTCGCGCAGTGTGCTCATGCCGGATGCAGCGGGTTGTCGGTCCAGTCGATGATGCCGCCACCGAGACAGGTTTCGCCGTCGTAGAAGACGATGGACTGGCCCGGAGTGACGGCCCACTGGGGCTCGTCGAAGCGGACCCGGGCCTGGCCGTCTTCGATGGTTTCGATGCAGCAGGGGGCATCGGCTTGGCGGTAGCGGGTCTTGGCAGTGAGGCGCACCGGCAGCGCCGGCGGCTCGCCGGCCACCCAGTGCAGTTCGATGGCGCGAAGCTCGCGGCTGAAGAGCAGCGGGTGCTCATGGCCGTCCACCACCCACAGCACGTTGTTGGCCAGGTCCTTGCCCGCCACGTACCAGGTGGCGCCTGCATGGCCGCGCACGCCGCCGATGCCGAGCCCCTGGCGCTGTCCCAGGGTGTAATACATCAGACCCTCGTGACGGCCGAGCCGTTCCCCCTCGGGGAGGCGGATTTCGCCCGGTTGGGCCGGCAGGTAGCGCTTGAGGAAATCCCGGAAGTGGCGCTCGCCGATGAAGCAGATCCCGGTGCTGTCCTTCTTGGCGCTGGTCACCAGGCCGCGTTCGGCCGCCAGTTGCCGGACCCGGGGCTTTTCCAGCTCGCCGATGGGGAACAGGCTGCGGGAGAGCTGTGCCTGTCCCAGGGTATAGAGGAAATAGCTCTGGTCCTTGGCCGGATCAAGCCCCCGCAGGAGCGTGTAACGGCCGTCGGCATCGCGGCCGATCCGCGCATAGTGGCCGGTGGCGATCTTCTCCGCGCCGAGCGACAGGGCGTAATCCAGGAAAGCGCGGAACTTGATCTCGCGGTTGCAGAGGATGTCGGGGTTGGGGGTGCGGCCGGCGCGGTATTCACGCAGGAAATAGGCGAAGACCCGGTCCCAGTACTGATCGGCGAAGTTGACCGCCTGCAGGGGGATCCCCAGTGCCTCGGCCACCGCCCGGGCGTCGGCCAGGTCGGCTTCGGCAGCGCAGTAGTCCTCGGTGTCGTCGCCTTCCCAGTTCTTCATGAACACGCCCTGCACTGCATGGCCCTGCTGCTGCAGCAACAGCGCGGCCACGGAGGAGTCAACGCCGCCGGACAGGCCGACGACCACGTGCTGGGCAGATGGGGAGGACATCGTGATCGATTTGGAGATGGAAGACCGTCATTCTATCAGAACCGCCGCCATTCGGGTGTCGGGCCGGTGGCGTCATGCGCAACCCGCAGGGTGTGCTCGCGCAGCGAGCGTACCAGAGTGGCTCGGAGCCGATGAATAGCCAACCTCGCCCTCCGGGACCGAGTGTCGGTTCGTGACGCGCCGTGAATACATCCCTGTAGGCTCGACGGCCGCGTCCATGCGGCCGACGGTCACGAACCGACACTCGGTCCCGGAGGGCTCCGTGCCATTTTCATGGAAACATTGGTGTATCGACCGCAGGATATGGGTGCGCTCGCTGCGCGAGCACACCCTACGGGGCGGGGAAAGCGTGTTCAGGTTTCGAGGTGGCGGAACAGGTCCAGGGGATGACGCTGTCCGGCCAGGTAGTCGTCGATCGCGGTGAGCACCAACGGACTGCGCAGCCGTTCGGGGTGTGCGGCCAGTTCCTCGCGCGTCAGCCAGAGACAGCGCCGGATGTCGGGATCGGGTGGCGAAGCGGATTCCTGCGCCTCGAGTTCGCCGCAGAAGGCGTGCCGGACGTAGAGCTCGCCCGAATCGGGATGTCGCCAGTGATAGATGCCCACCAGGGCCGTGGGACGAAACCGCCAGCCCGTCTCTTCCCGGGTTTCGCGGACCACGGCGGCGGGCAGATCCTCGTCCGGCTCCAGGTGGCCCGCGGGCTGGTTGAGCACGAGTCGCTCAGCGACCCTTTCCTCGACCAGCAGGAAACGGCCGTCGCGCTCGGCGATGGCGGCCACGGTGAGATGGACGGCGGGATGGGCGGGGCTGGGCATGGCAGACGGACTCCGGATCGATGTCGAGGCAGTGCCACTGGCCGGGCGCGAGCCCGTCCAGCGTCCAGTCGCCGACAGCATAGCGGATCAGGCGCAGGGTGGGATAGCCGACCGCCGCGGTCATGCGCCGCACCTGCCGGTTGCGGCCCTCACGGAGGGTCAGCCGAATCCAGCTCGTGGGGATGGCGGCCCGGTAGCGGATGGGCGGGTCGCGAGGCGGCACGTCCGGTGTCGCCATGGGTTCCACGCGGGCGGGTCGCGTGCGCCCGTCCTTCAGTTCCACCCCTGCACGCAGGCGCTGCAGGGCCGCCTCGTCCGGAATGCCTTCCACCTGCACCCAGTAGGTCTTGGGCAGCTTGTGGCGCGGGTCGCTGATGCAGTGCTGCAGGCGGCCGTCGTCGGTGAGCAGCAGCAGGCCTTCGCTGTCCTTGTCGAGCCGGCCGGCGGGATAGACGCCGCGCAGCGGGACGAAGTCGCCCAGCCGGGGCGTGTCGTCATCGCCGGAGAACTGGCAAAGCACCCCGAAAGGCTTGTGCAGGAGAACGAGACGGGCCATGGCGGCCCATTGTACCGGCCCCCGGCCGTCCCCGCCTGCTGCTATAATCCGCCCACTTTGCCTTTTCCACACGCATTTCCGGAGTTTTCATGGGATACGAGAAGATTGCAGTGCCGGCAGAGGGCGAGAAGATCGCCGTGTCTGCCGAAGGGGCCCTGAACGTGCCCGAACGGCCCATCATTCCCTTCATCGAGGGGGACGGGATCGGCGTGGACATCACCCCCGTGATGCGCAAGGTCACCGATGCGGCGGTCGAGAAGGCCTATGGCGGCAAACGGCAGATCGCCTGGATGGAAATCTACGCCGGGGAGAAGGCCACCCGGGTCTACGGCCCCGACGTGTGGCTGCCCGACGAGACCATGCAGGCCATCCGCGAGTTCAGCGTGGCCATCAAGGGCCCGCTGACCACCCCCGTGGGCGGCGGCATCCGCTCCCTGAACGTGACCCTGCGCCAGGATCTGGACCTCTACGTCTGCCTGCGCCCGGTGCGCTACTACGACGGCACGCCCAGCCCCCTGAAGGCACCGGAGAAGACCGACATGGTCATCTTCCGCGAGAACTCCGAGGACATCTACGCCGGCATCGAATGGCCGGCCGGCAGCGCCGAGGTGAAGAAGGTCATCGACTTCCTGCAGAACGAGATGGGCGTGACCAAGATCCGCTTTCCCGAAACCTCCGGCATCGGCATCAAGCCCGTCTCCCGCGAGGGCACCGAGCGGCTGGTACGCAAGGCCATCCAGTACGCCATCGACAACGATCGCGCCTCGCTGACCCTGGTGCACAAGGGCAACATCATGAAGTTCACCGAAGGGGCCTTCAAGGAGTGGGGGTATGCGCTGGCGAAGGCGGAGTTCGGCGCCACCGAGATCGACGGTGGCCCGTGGTGCCGGTTCGAAAACCCCAATACCGGCCGGGAAATCGTCATCAAGGACGTGATCGCCGACGCCTTCCTGCAGCAGATCCTGCTGCGCCCCGAGGAGTACGACGTGATCGCCACCCTCAACCTCAACGGCGACTACATCTCCGATGCCCTGGCGGCCCAGGTGGGCGGCATCGGTATCGCGCCGGGCGCCAATCTGTCCGACACGGTGGCCCTGTTCGAGGCCACCCACGGCACGGCACCGAAATATGCCGGTCAGGACAAGGTCAATCCGGGCTCGCTGATCCTGTCGGCCGAGATGATGCTGCGCCATCTGGGCTGGAGCGAGGCGGCCGACCGCATCGTCCAGGGCATGTCGGCGGCGATCGGGGCCGGCACCGTGACCTATGACCTCGCCCGGCTGATGCCCGAGGCCACCGAGGTGAGCTGTTCGGGTTTTGGTGAGGCCATCATCTCGCACATGTGAGCGGCAGCGGCTTGCCCCTCGGCAGAAAAATGCCCCGCGAGAGCGGGGCTTTTTCGTTGGGCGGGGAATGATTCCCGCCGTCTGCTGTCACAGGATGAGAGCAGGCCCGGACAGAAAACCGGTCAGGGGGAATCCTGACCGGACTCCGGCACGGGGCGGATTTCCGTGGCGTGCATGCCCTTGGGGCCCTGGATGTATTCGAATTCCACCTGCTGGCCCTTCCTGAGGGTCTTGTAGCCTTCCATCTCGATGGCGGAGAAGTGGGCGAAGATGTCCTCGCCGCCGTCGGCGGGAGCGATGAAACCGTAGCCCTTGGCGTTGCTGAACCACTTGACAGTACCGATAGACATACCTTCCGTGCCTCCTTGTCTGGGTTGGGAACTCCCCCTGTACATTCCTGAAAAAGGGTTTAGAATCACAGGGTTAATGCTATTTTCGTAGCCGGACATCCAGCCGGATGTGCCAAATATAGACAATCCCCGCCGGCCGGCCTGTGAAGGAATCCACAGATCGCGCAGGTGGGCAGCTTTCACCCCGTTCAGCTAGAATCGAAACCATGAGCGACAAGTCCATTCCCGGCCGTTACGACGACAATCTGGCCCTGCAGGAGGCCAAGCCGAAGCTCAAGCGCCCGCCCATGTACAAGGTGGTGTTGATCAATGACGACTACACCCCCATGGAGTTCGTGGTGCACGTGCTCGAGGCGTTTTTTGGCATGAATCGTGAAAAGGCAACTCACATCATGCTCAACGTGCACACCCAGGGCAAAGGGGTGTGCGGGATCTATCCCCGGGACATTGCCGAGACCAAGGTGGCCCAGGTCAACGACTATTCCCGGCAGAACGAGCATCCGCTTCTGTGCACGATGGAAGCCGACAGCTGACGGCAAAGGCAGGTAAACGATGTTGAACAAAGAACTGGAAAGCGCGCTCAATCAGGCCTTCAAGCGGGCCCGGGAACTGCACCACGAATTCATGACCGTGGAGCACCTCCTGCTGGCCCTGCTCGACAACCCCTCGGCGGCCGAGATCCTCACCGCCTGTGGCGCCGATCTCAAGGAGCTGCGGCGGGATCTCACCAACTTCCTCGACGAGACCACGCCCCTGCTGCCGCCGGACGACGAGCGGGAGACCCAGCCGACCCTGGGTTTCCAGCGGGTCCTGCAACGGGCGGTGTTCCATGTACAGTCCTCGGGCAAGCGCGAGGTGAGTGGCGCCAACGTGCTGGTGGCCATCTTCTCGGAACAGGAGTCCCAGGCGGTCTACTTCCTCAAGAAACAGAACATCTCCCGCCTGGAGGTGGTCAACTACATCTCCCACGGCATCTCCAAGATCCAGGACGAGGAGAGCAGCGAGCAGCAGAACGAGGACGAGGAGGGCACTGAGAGCCCGCAGCAGAACGCGCTGGAGCAGTTCACCACCAACCTCAACGAACTGGCCCGCCAGGGCAGGATCGATCCGCTCATCGGCCGCAAGGCCGAGATCGAGCGCACCGTGCAGGTGCTGTGCCGCCGGCGCAAGAACAACCCCCTGTTCGTGGGCGAGGCGGGCGTGGGCAAGACCGCCCTGGCCGAGGGCCTGGCCAAGCGCATCGTCGAGGGCGAGGTGCCCGAAGTGCTGGCCGACTCGGTCATCTATTCGCTGGATCTGGGCGCCCTGCTGGCCGGCACCAAGTACCGGGGCGATTTCGAGAAGCGCCTCAAGGCGGTGCTCGCCCAGTTGCGCAAGGAGCCCCATGCGGTCCTGTTCATCGACGAGATCCACACCATCATCGGGGCCGGCGCCGCCTCCGGCGGGGCCATGGACGCCTCCAACCTGGTCAAGCCGGTACTGGCCTCCGGCGATCTGCGCTGCATCGGCTCCACCACCTACCAGGAATACCGCGGCATCTTCGAGAAGGACCGCGCCCTGGCCCGTCGCTTCCAGAAGATCGACGTGCCCGAACCCAGCGTGGAGGAATGCGTGCAGATCCTCGAAGGCCTCAAGAGCCGCTTCGAGGAACACCACGCGGTGCGCTACACCCACCAGGCCCTGCGCACCGCCGCCGAGCTGGCCGATCGCTACATCAACGACCGGCACCTGCCCGACAAGGCCATCGACGTGATCGACGAGGCCGGGGCCAACCAGCGCATGCAGGTGCCCTCCAGGCGCAAGAAGACCATCGGCGTGAAGGACATCGAGGCCATCGTGGCCAAGATCGCCCGCATCCCGCCCAAGACCGTCTCCAGCGACGACATGCAGGTGCTCAAGAACCTCGAGCGCGACATGAAGATGGTGATCTACGGCCAGGACGAGGCCATCGACTCCCTGGCCGCGGCCATCAAGCTGTCCCGCTCGGGGCTGGCCAACCAGGAAAAGCCCATCGGCTCCTTCCTCTTCGCCGGTCCTACCGGCGTCGGCAAGACCGAGGTCACCCGCCAGCTCGCGCGGATCATGGGCATCGAGCTGATCCGCTTCGACATGTCCGAATACATGGAGCGGCACACCGTCTCGCGCCTGATCGGCGCGCCGCCCGGTTACGTGGGGTACGACCAGGGCGGCCTGCTCACCGAGGCCATCACCAAGCATCCCCATGCGGTGCTGCTGCTCGACGAGATCGAGAAGGCCCACCCGGACGTGTTCAACCTGCTGCTGCAGGTGATGGATCACGGCACCCTGACCGACAACAACGGTCGCAAGGCCGATTTCCGCAACGTGATCCTGGTGATGACCACCAACGCCGGCGCCGATCAGCTCAACCGGGCCTCCATCGGCTTCACCCGGCAGGATCACTCCTCGGACGCCATGGAAGTGATCAAGCGCAGCTTCACCCCCGAGTTCCGCAACCGGCTGGACGGCATCATCCAGTTCCGCCAGCTCGGTCCCGAGACCATCAGTCAGGTGGTCAACAAGTTCGTGTTCGAACTGGAAGGCCAGCTCGAAGAGAAGGGCGTGACCCTGGAGCTGGACGAGGAAGCCCGCACCTGGCTGGCCGTGCACGGCTACGATCCCGACATGGGCGCCCGGCCCATGGCCCGCCTGATCCAGGAGAAGATCAAGAAGCCTCTGGCCGAGGCCCTGCTGTTCGGCGAACTGGCCGGCGGCGGCCATCTGCGGATCACGGTGAAAGACGAGGAACTGGCCTTCGAGATGAAGGGCAAGAAGGCCGTGACAACCTGATAGGAGGAGAACCTGTAGGAGCGGCGCCCCCGCCGCGATACAACCATCAAAAAAGCCCCGAAATTCGGGGCTTTTTTGTGTCTGACCGTATGACGTGCCTACCGCCCCCGAAACACGATTCGCCCCTTGCTCAGATCATAGGGCGTCAACTGCACCGTGACCCGGTCGCCGGTCAGGATCCGGATGTAGTGCTTGCGCATCTTGCCCGAGATGTGGGCGGTGACCACGTGGCCGTTGTCCAGCTTCACGCGGAACATGGTGTTGGGCAGGGTCTCGATGACCGTGCCTTCCATTTCGATGTGTTCTTCTTTTGCCATCCTGTCGGGGTGCTCGGTGAAAATCGCAGGCGCGAATGATGCCTGAAAACCCTGCCGAAGCCAAGCCGCGCGATCCGCCCGGCCCGCACATGCAGGTCTGCACCCCTCGATGGGTTCGCCGCCGGGGCTTTTCAAGCCCGGGCGGCAAGATGCTTCAGACCGCCAGCGCCCGCCCCCAGTCCACGGCGCTCCAGCTCACGTGGGGATGCACCAGGTCCCCGTCGATGACGATCTCCATGCCAAGAAAACGTCGCAGGGCCCCGAGATCCGGGATCCGTTCCAGCTCCGCGCGCAGCAGGGCGAAATGGCCGGGATTGAGCCGCAGGAGATTGGGGGAATGGCCGTGTTCCCGTTCGTACTCGCGGGCCAGGCGGTAGATGAAGCTCAGCATGATGGCATCCTCCGGGAAGCCATGCCGGCAAATGCCGGACTCATGAGATCTAGCGGCGGGGAAGGCCGGGGGCTTTAGCAACGGGCGGAACGCACGGTAGCCGAATCGTGAAACAACATGAAATAACATCTGCAACTTATTGAATATACTGTAGGAGCGGCGCCCTCGCCGCGTTACGGCGGTAGCTGGATGCGGGTAGCGGGTGGCTAGGGAAAACCAAACGCCTTTCCCTGCCACCCGTCCCCAGCTACCCGCCACACGCATGTTCGCGGCTTGCGCCGCTCCTACTCCTACTCCTTTGGGGCGTCGTCTCGCCAGGCCCGGCCGTCGTAGAACTGAAGCGGTCGGAAGCGGCTTTTGTAGGCCATCTTGTCTGAACGGGGGTTCCAGAAGCCGAGATAGACGTAGTCCAGCCCTTCGGCGCGGGCCTGTTCCACCTGTTGCAGGATGGCCAGGGTGCCGGGGCTGCGCTCTGCCGCGGCCGGGTCGAAGAACGTGTAGACGGCCGAGAGGCCGTCGGGCAGGCGATCCACGATGGCCACGGCCAGCAGCCGATCGCCGAGGCGGGATTCGAACAGGCAGGTGTCGGACCAGCTCGCTCCGATCAGGCGGCGGTAGATGGCCGGATCGTCGTCGTCCATGCTGCCGCCGGGATGGCGGGCCTGCATGTAGGTGCGGTAGAGGCGGAAGTGTTCCGGTTCGAAACTCGCCTCCCGCACGGTCAGCGTCACGTCGGCGTTGCGGCGCAGGCAGCGACGCTGGCTGCGGTCGGGACGGAAATCGGCCACGGGGATGCGCACCGGAATGCAGGCGCGGCAGCGCGCACAGTGGGGCCGGTAAACGTGTTCGCCGCTGCGCCGGAAGCCGGCCCGGGAAAGATCGCCATACAGTGCCATGTCCAGGCGCAGGGCGGGGTCCACGAACAGGCTGGTGGCTTCCTCCTCCGGCAGGTAGCCGCATTCGTGGGGCAGGCTCACGAAGAAGCGCAGGCGGTTCAGGGTCTGAAAGAGGCGGTTTTCGTCGTTCATCGCGGTGCATCCGCGGTGCTCACGCAGCAGGTGGCGGTTTCCGGCAGACTTCTGCGCCATTGTGTCACCGGGGAGGGGGTGCTGCAAAGCCGGGTCAGCAGATCGGTGAAGCGGGTACGGGGGATCGGCTCGGCGCCCAGGCTGGCCAGGTGTTGGCTGTGCACCTGGCAGTCGATCAGGCCGAATCCGGCGGCCTGCAGAAAGCGGGTGAAACCGGCGAAGGCCACCTTGGAGGCATCGGTGGCGCGGGTGAACATGGATTCGCCGAAGAACACCCGGCCGATGGCCACGCCATAGAGCCCGCCGGCCAGTTCGCCGTCCAGCCAGGCTTCGACCGAATGGGCGTGGCCGGTGCGGTGCAGGCGCAGATAGGCCTCGCGCATCTCGGGGGTGATCCAGGTGCCGGGCTGGTGCGGACGGGGTTCGGCGCAGGCGCGGATCACGGCCTCGAAGTCGTGATCCACCGTGAGCCGGAAGCGGTTGCGCCGCAGGGTCTTGCGCAGGCTGCGGGAGAGATGCAGTTTTTCCGGAAACAGCACCATGCGCGGATCGGGTGACCACCACAGGATCGGCTGATCGTCGCTGTACCAGGGGAAGATCCCTCGGCGGTAGGCCGCCAGCAGGCGCGTGACGGTGAGATCGCCGCCCACCGCCAGCAGCCCGTCCGGGTCGCGCAGGGCGAACTCCACCGCCGGGAAATCCTCCGGATCGGCGAAGTTCAGCCAGAAGGGGGCGCCGGTGCTCATCTCACCCCAGCAGGGCTTCCATCTCCTCGACCGGGACGGGGTGGACGAGGACCCCGTGCAGGGGCAGGATGGCGTTCAGCTTGTCCACGTACTGCCGCTCGGCCTTCTCCACCATCGCGATCACCTTTGCCCGCGGCGCGTATTTCTGCAGGCTGTAGAGCAGCACGTCCAGATTGCTGATGTTCACGCCGGCATAGTTGTTGCCCCAGCCGTAGAAGAACTCGGCCACCACCACCTCGGGCGGCGTGCGCTTGAGCTTCGCCATGGCCTGGCGCATGGAGGTGAAACGCAGTGTCTCGTAGCCCAAACGGGCGTACAGATCCGAAAAATCCGGATGGGCCGGCGATTCGACGATGGAATAGAGAACGGGTTTCGTCATGGTCGGGGTTGTTTCAACGCAGGAGCGCTAAGGCGCAAAGATTGCAAAGACGATTTTGCTGGTCTGTTACCGTCAACGTTGGACTGGCCTATCGGCCATCGGGCGCAATATGATTGATTATGCCTCAAACCCCACCGATCCCGCCTTGCAACCTTTGCGTTGGATTTCACCCTTTCCGGAACGGCGAATGACTGGCCAGTTCGGCGATGTGGTCTTCCATCGCCGCCCGTTCATGGGCCAGGAACTGCCTGATCCGTTCCCGCCAGGTCGGATCGGCGATCCAGTGGGCCGACCAGGTGCGGGCGGGCAGGAAGCCGCGGGCGATCTTGTGCTCTCCCTGGGCGCCCGGCTCGAAGCGGGACAGGCCCTGCTCGAGGCAGTATTCCAGCCCCTGATAATAGCAGGCCTCGAAATGGAGCTGGTCCAGATGGCGGGTGCAGCCCCAGTGGCGGCCATACAGGGTGCGCTCGCCGCGCAGGCAGAAGGCCCCGGCCACCGTCTCGCCCCGCTGGCTGGCCAGCACCATCAGCACCTGGCGGGGGAGGGTGCGGCCGATCTCGCGGAAAAAGCCCTCGGAGAGGGTGGCATGGCCCCACTTGCGCTCGAAAGTGGCGGTGTAGAAACGCTGCCACAGGCGCCACTGCTCGTCGTCCACCTCGTCGCCGTGCAGGCGTACGAGTTCGATGCCCTGATCCCACACCCGGCGCCGTTCCTGGCGGATCTTCTTGCGCTTGCTGGCGCTGAGGGCGGCCAGGTAGCCGTCGAAGTCGCTGTAGCTTTCATCCTGCCAGTGGAACTGCACGCCCAGGCGCAGATCGTGCTCGGGATGCGCGTCCAGCAGCGCGGTGTCCCGCGCATCGGTGAACAGCCAGTGCAGGGAGGAGACGCCCAGCGCCCGGGCGTAGTCCACGGCGGCGTCGATGAGTGCGCGGGCCACGGCTTCGGCCTGCGGCCCGTCGCCGGTGAGCAGCCGCCGGCCGCTGGCCGGGGTGTAGGGAATGGCGGCCACCAGCTTGGGATAGTAGGCCTGCCCGGCCCGCTCCCAGGCCTCGGCCCAGGCCCAGTCGAACACCAGCTCGCCGTAGGAATTGTCCTTGAGATAGAGCGGCACCGAGCCCACCAGCCGCCCGTGCTCGCGGGCAACCAGGTAACGCGGATACCACCCGAATCGCTCGCCCACCGCTCCGTGGCGTTCCAGTGCCAGCAGAAATTCGTGCCGGGCGAACGGATTGTCCGCCTCGACCAGCGCGTTCCATTCGTCGCTGGCAATCGATTTCAGGCTGTCGATGACGGTGAATTGCATGGCGGCAAAACGAAAAGGCGCACAGGTCGCTTTTTCTCTCAGCGACCTCTGCGCCTCCGCGTCCTCTGCGTTATTTGCAGTAATCCGTAGGGTGGGTCAAGCGCAGCGGACCCACCGAAGACGGACGAGTTCGACCGACGCGCCGATCACTCGTTGTCCAGATACCGCTCCGCATCCAGCGCCGCCATGCAGCCGGAGCCGGCCGAGGTGATGGCCTGGCGGTAGATATGGTCGGCCACGTCGCCGGCGGCGAAGATCCCTTCACGGCTGGTGGCGGTGGCATTGCCTTCGGTGCCGCTCTTCACCACGATGTAACCGTGATTGAGCTCGAGCTGGCCCTCGAAGATGTCGGTATTGGGCTTGTGGCCGATGGCGATGAACACGCCCATCACCGGGATCTCCTCGGTGCTGCCGTCCTTGACGTTCTTGATGCGCACGCCGGTCACGCCCGAATCGTCGCCGAGGATCTCGTCCACCACCGAGTCCCACTTGATGGTGACATTGCCGTTCTTGCTCTTCTCGATGAGCTGATCGGAGAGGATCTTCTCCGAGCGGAACTTGTCGCGCCGGTGGATGACGGTGACATGGGAGGCGATGTTGGACAGGTACAGGGCCTCCTCGACGGCCGTGTTGCCGCCGCCGACCACGGCCACCGGCTGGTTCCTGTAGAAGAAGCCGTCGCAGGTGGCGCAGCCCGAGACGCCCTTGCCCTTGAACTTCTCCTCGGAGGGCAGGCCCAGGTACATGGCCGAGGCGCCGGTGGCGATGATCAGGGCGTCGCAGGTGTAGTTCTGGTTGTCACCGAACAGTGTGTAGGGCTTTGCGCTGAAGTCCACCTTGTGGATGGTGTCGAAGACGATCTCGGTGTTGAAGCGCTCGGCATGCTTGCGCATGCGTTCCATCAGTTCGGGGCCGGTCAGGCCTTCTTCGCCACCGGGCCAGTTGTCCACTTCGGTGGTGGTCATGAGCTGGCCGCCCTGTTGCATGCCGGTCACCAGCACCGGTTCCAGATTGGCGCGGGCGGCATAGACGGCGGCGGTGTAGCCGGCCGGGCCCGAACCGAGGATCAGCAGACGGCAATGTTTGACTTCGCTCATGTGATAGACTCCAGTGCGTTGATTTCCAAGGACTGACAACCCCTGACAGGCTGTGGAAAAAGCCGTTCCCGGGCTTTTTCGACCCGGGAATGTTACGCAATGCAAGGGAGTGGAACAAGAACCATGAAAATCGGCATCCCCCGCGAAATCAAGATCCTCGAAGGCCGCGTGGCCCTGGTGCCCGAAGCGGCCGGCGAGCTGGTCCATCACGGCCACGAGGTGCTGCTGGAAAGCGGCGCCGGGGTCAACAGCGGCTATGCCGACGAGGCCTATGCCGCGCTCGGCGTGCGCATCGTGCCCGATGCCGACACGCTCTACGGCGAGGCGGCGCTGATCGTGAAGGTCAAGGAACCCCAGCCCGTGGAGTGGGAACGGCTGCGCGCCGACCACATCCTGTTCTCCTATCTCCACCTGGCCGCAGAACCGGAACTCACCGAGGCCCTGCAGCGCATCGGCCTGACTGCCGTGGCCTTCGAGACCGTGACCGAGCACGGCGAACTGCCCCTGCTGGCGCCCATGAGCGACATCGCCGGGCGCATTGCCGTGCAGGAAGGCGCCACCCTGCTGCACATGCCCAACGGCGGCCGCGGCCTGCTGCTGGGCGGGGTGCCGGCCGCGCCGCGTGGACGGGTGGTGATCCTCGGGGCCGGCCATGCCGGCGGCAACGCCGCGGCCCTGGCCGCCGCCCTCGGCGCCAACGTGACGGTGTTCGACCGCAACCGCCACAAGCAGGCGGCGATGCGCGCCCTGGGGCCCAACGTCACGGCCCTGCATGCCTTTCGCTCCGCCATCCACGATGCGGTGGTGCAGGCCGATCTGCTGATCGGCGCGGTGCTCATTCCCGGCGCCCGCGCACCGCATCTGGTCGACGCCGAAACGGTGGCACGGATGAAGCCGGGCAGCGTGATCATCGACATTTCGGTGGATCAGGGCGGCTGCATCGAGACCACCCGGCCCACCACCTGGGCCGAACCCACCTTCGTCCACGAAGGGGTCATCCACTACGGCGTGACCAACATGCCCGGCGCCGTGCCGCGCACCGCTTCCCAGGCGCTGTCGGCGGTCCTGGTGCCCTATATCCTGCGCCTGGCCAGCCCTGACTGGCGCCAGGATCCGGCCCTGGCTGCCGGTATCAACGTGGATGCCGGGAAGGTGGTTTTGCCGACAATACAGGGGCGAGGGACGAGTGACGAGGGCCGAGGAAAAGCGGGATAGAAGGCGCGAACCCACCCATGCCGGAATCTGCAAAACATGCGGATATTCCTTGCCATTTCCATTGAAATTTAATAATTTACGAGCAATATCTCACAAAGAAGTTTAGAACGTGGCCCAGGCACGCCCCAAGACCGTCGAACGCGAGCGCACGCCGCTCGCCGCCCACCTGCGCCGGGGTCTGCGGGAAGGGGCGCTGTTCATCTTCGGTTTCGGGGCGGTCTACTTCCTGCTCGCCCTCGGCACCTATTCTCCCGACGATCCCGGCTGGTCCAGTTCCGGGCTCGACGGCGGAAAGGTGGCCAATCTCGGCGGACCCGCCGGGGCCTGGTTCGCCGACGTGCTGCTGACCCTGTTCGGTTATCTGGCCTACCTCTTTCCCCTCATGGTGGCCTATACCGGCTGGTTGCTGTTCCAGGACCGGCGTTCCGAGGCCCCCTTCGACTGGCGGGCCTTCAGCCTGCGCAGCGCCGGCTTCCTGCTCACCTTGGCCGCCGGCTGCGGCCTGGCCAGCCTGCATGGCGTCGGCGCCGCCCCGCGCCTCCCGGTCGACGCCGGCGGCGTGCTGGGCCGCCTGGTGGGGCAGGCGATGGAAGGGGCCTTCAGCTTCATCGGCGCCACGATCCTGCTGCTGGCCCTGTTCCTGAGCGGTTTCACCCTGTTCACCAATCTTTCCTGGCTGCGCCTGATGGATCTCACCGGCGCGGCCACCCTGGGCGGCCTCGACTGGCTGCGGGGCCGCCTGCTGGCGCTGCGCGAGGCCTGGCAGGCCCGGCGGGCGAAGAAGGCCCGGGAAACCCGCTTCGAGACCAAGGTGAAACGGGAGACCGTGCGCAAGCCCCGCAAGGCGCCCGTGATCAAGGCCCCGCCGGCGAAGCCAGTCCGCGAGAGCGAACGGGTCCAGCGCGAGCGCCAGGTGCCCCTGTTCGAGGCGGATGCCGATTCGGCCCTGCCGCCGCTGTCGCTGCTCGACGAGGCCAAACCCTCCAGCAAGCGCATGTCGCCGGAGGCCCTGGAAGCCATGTCACGGCTGGTGGAGAGCAAGCTGCGGGATTTCGGCATCGAGGTGGAAGTGGTGGAAGTGCACCCCGGCCCCGTGATTACCCGTTACGAGATGCAGCCGGCCCCCGGGGTGAAGGTGAGCCAGATCTCCAACCTGGCCAAGGATCTGGCCCGTTCCCTGTCGGCCATCTCGGTGCGGGTGGTGGAGGTCATCCCCGGCAAGACCACCGTGGGCCTCGAGATCCCCAACGAACAGCGCGAGATCGTGCGCCTGTCGGAAACCCTGCGCGCGCCCGAGTTCGCCGATGCCAAGTCCCCCCTGACCCTGGCCCTGGGCAAGGACATCAGCGGCCAGCCCATGGTGGCCGATCTGGCGAAGATGCCCCACCTGCTGGTGGCCGGTACCACCGGCGCCGGCAAGTCGGTGGCGCTCAATGCCATGATCCTCAGCCTGCTCTACAACGCCACGCCGCGGGAGGTGCGCCTGATTCTCATCGACCCCAAGATGCTGGAACTGTCGGTCTACGACGGCATCCCGCATCTGCTCACGCCGGTGGTCACCGACATGAAGGAAGCCGCCAACGCCCTGCGCTGGTGCGTGCACGAGATGGATCAGCGCTATCGCCTGATGGCGGCCCTCAAGGTGCGCAACATCGCCGGCTTCAACCGCAAGGTGAAGGAGGCCGAGGCGGCCGGCCAGCCGATCCTCGATCCCCTGCACCCGGCCGACTCGGAACTGCCGGCCCAGCCGCTGCAGCCCTTGCCCTACATCGTGGTGGTGGTGGACGAACTGGCCGACATGATGATGCTGGTGGGCAAGAAGGTGGAAGAGCTGATCGCCCGGCTGGCCCAGAAGGCCCGGGCCTCCGGTATCCAT
>Ga0256841_1000736_pt1 | contig 31744 bp, 26 predicted proteins | sample 356308metaG_FD_185971 | JGI IMG/M metagenome (GOLD analysis project Ga0256841, IMG submission 185971) | Hydrothermal vent microbial communities from Mid Atlantic Ridge, Atlantic Ocean - 356-308 | ecosystem: Environmental > Aquatic > Marine > Hydrothermal vents | place: Atlantic Ocean: Mid... | reverse complement strand
TGATCGTCACCGTCGGGGCCTTCCTGGCCATGGTGTGGATCTACGCCCGCGTCTTCAACCCGAAGAACAAGGAGCAATACGAATCGCAACGTCATATTCCCTTTGAAGAAGAGAATACGGACTTGGAGAACGAAAAATGAGCGAAAAGAGCAATCCTCACGGTCAGACCACGGGGCACGTCTGGGACGATACCCTGGCGGAGCTGACCAATCAGCCACCCAAATGGTGGATGATCGGCCTGCATGCCAGCTGGATCCTGGTGCTGGTGTACGGCATCTACTATCCCGCCTGGCCGCTGCTGCACAGCCATACCAAGGGCATCGCCGGTTGGACCGCCGTCAAGGAGTACAAGAAGGATCTGGCCGAGGTGGAGTCGATCCGCGCGCCCTATGAAGCCAAGATCGCCAAGATGGACGTGAAGGCGATCCTGGCCGACAACGAACTGAAGGAGTACATCAGCCGTTCGGGCAAGGTGCTCTTCGGCGACAACTGCGCCGCCTGCCACGGTTCGGGCGGCCAAGGCAACCCCGGCTTCCCCTCGCTGGTGGACGACGACTGGCTCTACGGAGGCAAGATCGACACCATCCTGCAGACCATCACCAACGGACGCCAGGGCATGATGCCGAAAATGGGCGGCAACCAGCTCACCCCCGAAGAGATCGACAAGCTGGCCAACGCCATCTACAACGGCAAGGTGACCGAAGAGCCGCTGTTCACCGCCAAGGGCTGCGTGGGCTGCCACGGTCCCGACGGCAAGGGGATGCAGGCCCTCGGCTCGGCCAACCTCACCGACAAGATCTGGCGCTTCAAGGCAGAGGATCAGCTGGCGAGCATCAAGTACACCATCGCCCATGGCGTCAACGATCCCAGCGATCCCAAGACCCGCAAGGCGAAGATGCCGGCCTGGAAGAACCGCCTGAGCGAGACTCAGATCAAGAAGCTGGCCGTCTACGTCCACGAGCTGGGTGGCGGACAATAACGGCCGTTCGCCCGCGGGGAGAAACGCCCCGCGGGCTTTTCATGAAAGCATAGGGAGGGATCACCATGACCGACTGGGTAGCCATCGCATCCTACCTCTCCGTGGCCTTTGCCGTCGTGATGCTGGTGTATCTGGGCATCAAGCTGAAAAAGCTGATGAACGAAAGCCACTCCGACGACTGAGCCGAAACCCGACAACCTCAACCGGGAAAGGGGCTTCGGCCCCTTTCTTTTTTTCGAGCTCGAACATTGCACCAGACCGCATCGATTTCCGCTGTTTGGCGGTTCTTTCGATGGCCTTCGCCATTCGACCGCCGTGGCGATTGGCGTGTGCGGTTTATCCGGCCTTTCGCGGACGCCGATGCGACACGCGGCGGCAAAAACAGCGCTTTATTGTGAAATATCAGTGACTTCAGCGCGTTACGGTGGCAGCATCTTCCGCGGTTCTGTTGTATCATTGCAAGGTTATCCCGCAGCCGTACGGGATGGCTTTCCAGACAATCAGGAGAAGCCCGTGAGCGAAAACGCAGGTTCCACCGCACCCAAGTACGAAGACGACATCTACGAAGAAGCCGCCAACTGGCACGTCAACACCGGCGACGAAAAGATCCACGCCAAGCGCGTGACGGGCAGGTGGCGGCGTCTCAAATGGATCACCCATTCCGTCTGGCTGATCTTTTTCCTCGGCCCCTACCTGCGCTGGCACGGCCGCCAGGCGGTGCTGTTCGACATTCCCAACCGGCAGTTCCACATCTTCGACATCACCGTCTTGCCCCAGGATGTGTGGATGCTGTCGTTGGTGCTGCTCTTCTTCGCCATGCTGCTGGCGGCGGTCACTTCCATCGCCGGGCGCGTCTATTGCGGCTTCTTCTGCTTCCAGACCGCCTGGACCGATGTCTTCACCTGGCTGGAAGAGAAGATCGAGGGGCCGCCGGCCAAGCGACGCAAGCTGGAGGAGGGCCCCTGGACCGCGGAGAAAGCGCGCAAGCTGGGGCTGAAATGGGCCATCTGGCTGGCCATCTCGGTGCTCACCGGCCTCAGCTTCGTGGCCTGGTTCACCGACGCCTTCCAGCTCTGGCACGACTTCTTCACCGGCCAGGCCAGTTCCGTGGCCTACGGGGTGGTCGGCCTTTTCACCGTGGGCACCTTCACCCTGGCCGGAAAGCTGCGCGAGCAGGCCTGTTTCTGGCTCTGCCCCTACGCCCGCATCCAGGGGGTGATGTACGACAAGGAGACCATTCTTCCCACCTACGACTACAACCGCGGCGAACCACGTGGCCGCCTGAAAAAGGGGAAGGTCCCCGAAGGGCAAGGCGACTGCATCGACTGCAAGCAGTGCGTGGCGGTCTGCCCCACCGGCATCGATATCCGCAACGGCCAGCAGGAGGGCTGCATCACCTGCGCGCTCTGCATCGACGCCTGCGACGCGGTGATGGAAAAGATCGGCAAGCCCAAAGGGCTGATCCGCTACGCCTCGCTGGACGAGATGGAGGGCAAGCAGCGGTTGCCTCTCTACCGCCGGCCGAGGCCGCTCATCTATCTGACCATCCTCACGCTGGCACTCAGCGGCATCATCTACGGTCTCACCCATCTGGGCACCATCGAACTGAAAGTGCTCCACGAGCGTGCGCCGCTCTTCGTGGAGCTCAGCGATGGTTCCATCCAGAACAAGTACCGCATCAAGATCCTCAACAAGACCGACAAGGACTTCCACGTGAAGCTCACCGCGGAAGGCATCCCCGGCATGACCCTCAAGGGCGCCGAGAAACCCCTCTATGCGCGCAAGGGCAACGACACCTCTTACACCGTCTACATCAAGGCGCCGTCGAGCGCCATCAAAGAGGAGCGCACGCCGATCTTGTTCAAGGTGGTGGGCATCGAGGATCCGAACAAAAAGGCCACTTACGAAAGCATGTTCTTCGCGCCGAAATGAACGAGGTGAACTTTCATGAGTGAATCGGTGGGCAAACGGCGGCCCCGCATCTCGCAGTCCAACAAAGAGGCGTTCCGCAACCCTTGGGTGCTGGGCTGGATCTTCGCCATCGCGGTGGTGCTGCTGGTCAACGTGGGCTTCATCGTCACCGCCATCGTCACCAATCCCGGCCTGGTGGACAAGGACTACTACCGCAAGGGACGCGATCTGGAACAGGAGTTCGCGGAGCGGCGCCAGGCGCGGGAGCGCCTCGGCTGGCGGATGAAGCTGGCCGCGGCGCACAAGCCCCACGTGGGCCAGCCCGCACGCTACACCTTCACCGTGGTGGACAGGGCGGGCGTGCCGGTGGAGGGAGACCGGGCGGTGATCTCCGCCTACCGCCCCAGCGACGCCGCTTCCGATTTCAAGCAGGAGATGCAACGGGTCGCTCCCGGCGTCTACAGCGCCGTGCTCAAATTCCCCTTGAAGGGCATCTGGGATCTCACCGCCACCCTGCACAAAGGCAAGGACGCGCTGAAAACCACCCGTCGCATCAGCGTCCAGGCTCCGTGAGCCGGAGAAGAAGCCAGCCGATCCGGTCGGTTCGATGAAGGAGACCTCGAGTTCCGAGGATTCCCGCCCGGGCTGTTTCCATTGCGGCCTGCCGCTGCCCCCGGATCCGGAGCAGTTCAAGGCCGAGGTGGCCGGCCGGGAACGGCGCTTCTGCTGTTTCGGTTGTCAGTCGGTGTGCCAGGCCATCTATGCCGCGGGCATGGAGGGCTTCTACCAGCGCACGCCCGAAGGCGCCCTGTTGGCCCCTCCGCCGGAGCCGCCCAAAGACCTGGCGCTCTACGACCTGGAAGAGGTCCAGGAGGAGTTCGTCCACCGGGAGGGCGACGTCCGCGAAATCCACCTGCTGGTGGAAGGCATCCACTGTGCCGCCTGCGTCTGGCTCATCGAGCAGAGCCTCTCCCGACTGCCGGGCGTGCTCTCCGCCCGGGTGAACCTTTCAGCCAAGCGGCTGCTGCTGCGCTGGGACGAGCGCCAAATCCGCCTGTCGCAGATCCTCGAACGGCTCGCCCGCATCGGCTACGCAGCGGTCCCCTTCGACCCGGAAACCGCCGAAGGACGCCTGAAAAAGCAGAACCGCGCGCTGCTGTTCCGCATCGTCTTCGCCGGCTTCGCCATGATGAACCTGTTGTGGGTCTCCATCGCGCTCTATGCCGGCGCCAGCCAGGGCGAGTTCCGCGGGCTGTTCCATTGGGTGGGCCTGCTGCTCGCCACCCCTACCCTCTTCTACTCCGGCTGGCCCTTCCTGCGCGGCGCCTGGACCTCTCTGCGCACCGGGCATCTGGGCATGGATCTGCCCATCGCCATCGGCGCCACCATCACCTGGGGCTACTCCACCTGGGTGACCCTCACCGGCGCCCCCGATCACGAAGTCTATTTCGACACCGTGGTGAACTTTCTATTCGTGATCCTGGTGGGCCGCCATCTGGAAGCGGTCTCCAAGCGGCACGCCGTGGCCGCCACCCAAAGGCTTCTCGATCTGCAGCCCCGGGTGGCGACCCGCCTCAGGGGCGACGAGGAGGAGGTGGTCTCCATCCGGCGCATCCGGCCCGGCGACCGCGTGCGGGTGAAGCCCGGCGACAAGATCCCTGTGGACGGCGTGATCCGCGAAGGCGAGACCACAGTGGACGAATCGATGCTCAGCGGCGAATCCCGGCCGGTGGAAAAAAAGCCGGGCGACAAGGTGTCCGCCGGCACTCTCAACGGCAACGGCGCCCTCACCGTGGAGGTGACAGGCACCCTCCGAGACACCGCCCTGGGACGCATCATCCACTTGGTGGAGGAGGCCCAGGCATCCAAGGCCCCCATTCAGTGCACCGCCGACCGCATCGTGCCCTGGTTCGTGGGCGCCACCCTCACCCTGGCGGCGATCACCTTTCTCGTCTGGTACGGCCGCGATTTCGAGCTGGCGTTGATGGCGGCCACTTCGGTGCTCATCATCACCTGCCCATGCGCCTTTGGCTTGGCCACTCCCATGGCCATCGCCGTGGCCTCGGGCCAGGGGGCGCGCCACGGCATCCTGGTGAAGAACGGCGCCGTGCTCGAGAGCCTCGCCCACATCGACCATTTCGTCTTCGACAAGACCGGCACCCTCACCCGCGGCGAAATGCGCCTGGTGCGGATGGAGACGCGCAGCGACGCCGATGCCGACCGGCTCCTCTTCCTGGCGGCGGCCGCCGAGCGCCTCTCGGAACATGCGGTGGCCAGGGCCATCGTCGCCGCCGCCCGGGAACGGCGTCTCTCCTTCGAGAAGGCGCCGGTCAGCGATTTCTCCGCCCGGCCCGGCCAGGGCATCCGCGCCCGGGTGGAGGGGCGCTCCGTGGCGCTCGGCACCGAGCGCTGGCTCGCCTCGCTGGGCGTCGAGCTGGATGCGAGTTTGCTGGAGAAAGCGCGCCGGATGGAGGAGGATGCCATGTCGGTGGTGCACCTGGCGGAGAATGGCCGCCACCTGGCCATTCTCGGCGTGGGCGACGAACTGCGTGCCGACGCGCCCGCCCTCATCCGAAGCCTGCGCCAGGCCGGCATGCGCCTCACCCTGCTCTCGGGCGACAAGCGCGCCACCGCCGAGGCAGTGGCCCGGCGCCTCGGCGGCATGGAGGTGATCGCCGAAGTGCTGCCCGAGCAGAAGGACGAAGTGATCCGCCATCTGCAACGGGACGGCCACCGGGTGGCCATGGTGGGCGACGGCATCAACGACGCGCCGGCGCTGATCCGGGCGGAGGTGGGCATCGCCATCGGCTCCGGCACCGACGTCTCGGTGGAGAGCGCCGACATCGTCCTCATGGGCGACGAGTTGGAAAAGATCCACCTGGCGAGCGAGCTGTCGCGACGGACCATCCGCACCATCCGCCAGAACATCGGCATCTCCATCCTCTATAATGCGATCATGGTACCGCTGGCCGTGGCGGCCAAGATCACCCCCTTGATCGCGGCCGTCTCCATGCCGGTGAGTTCCCTGCTCGTCATCGGCAACGCCGCCCGTATCCGCACCCTCTTCAAGAGGCGCTGAAGGCCATGGAAGTCATCTACACCCTCATCCCCGGCATGATCTTCTTCGGCCTGGTGTTCGTCGCCATCCTCTTCTGGGCCATCAAGAAGGGCCAATACGACGACCTGGAAGGGGACGCCCACCGCATCCTCCTCGACGAGGACGAAGAGCCGCAGGAAAGCGGAGAGAAGAGGAAGCGGGTGGGCCTGAACTACCCCGACGAGGATTGAATGCGGCTCCGCTCGAAAGCGTCCGGTCTCACTTCGACGCCGCTTCCAACGGCTTCAGCAAGCGTGGAAAATCGGCCGGTCGCACATACTGGAGAACCTCCTTCGCCTCTTTGCCGATGGCCACGTCCAGCCCTTTTTCGGGGTAGAGCCAGTGAACCACCTTTCCGCCCGGTTCGGCGATTCTCCGCGCAGGCGCCCCGAAACGGCCGCGCACCGTGGCTTCGTCCAGGTCGATGGCGGGCAGATAGGTGATGGCCACCACCGGCGCGCGCCGTGCCAGCGCCAGATCCTCGCCGGAGAGCGTCACCTTGCGCTTGCCCTCGGCCAGCGTGGCGATGCGGGCACCTCGGGAGAAGATGCGCTCCAGCATCGCGGCGTCGAACCCCAGCGTGGCCACCATCTTCGCCTTGAGGCCGTCGAGAACCACCTTGTTGAAATAGGCCTCCACCACCCTCGAGCCCGAATCGGCGGCGAAGAGACTCACTTCCGCTCTCTCCTGGAGGTGCTGTTCCATCTCCGCCAAAGTGGTGCGGCCGAGGGCAACGCCGAAGACCCGAGAGGAGCCGTCCGGCAGCCGCTCGATCTGCCAAGGCAGATCGTGAGGAGGCCTCGGTCGGGGGCCGCCCGGCAACCACATGGCAAGGATCACCGCCGCCAAACTGAACAGCAACACCGGCCAGAAGACCGAACGCCCCATCACGTCCCCCCGGCGGCCGAAAGCGCCGCATAGGTGGGAGGCGGGGGGTGGCGTTTCACCAGCCAGTCGGGCACCTCGCCGACGTTGGCCTTGTGCACCGCGTCCGACTCCATGAGAATCAACACCAGCACCGTGAACAAGGTGGGGAGCATCACCAGTCCGCCGATGGCGTAATGACCCGGCCTGAGATCCTGCACCTGTCCGCCCACGCTGGCGAGGATGACAACGATGCCCAGCCCCATGAGCAGGATCATGCCGATGAAAAAGCGGCTGCGCCGGGCGCAGAGCTGCCAATGGCAGAAGACGAACCAGCCGTCCCGCCCGGCCGACCGGCTCGCCCGCCACACCAGATAGGTGAGAATGGAGATGGAAACGGCCGGCACGATGAGAATGAGGTAGGGCTCCTGCTTGGCCATGCCGAGCAGGCCGACGAAGACCAGGATGTGATTGGTGATGAGGTTGATGAGGAAGTATTCGTGAGGATGACGCGCGGCCTTGCGCTCCTCTTCGGAAAGGTTTTCGAACTTCATGGAGGAGCGCCGCCTACTTTCGGTATTCGCGAAGATAGTGGTTTTCGAACAGGCGCTTGGCCCAGTGGAAACCGACGAAGGAGGGTGAAACCAGGTTCCGCTTCTCGGTGCGGTACACCATCATGCCGGTGTCGTAACTGTCGATGATGCAGATGAGCTCGGCCCGGAAGCCCCGCTTGGGTTGCCGCCCCTCCAGCTCATCGATCAGGTTCGCCGCCGCGGCTTCCGCTTGCAGGTCGGCCATGTGCGCCTGTTTGGGCAACCAGCCCGGCCCGGGAAAGCTGCCGGAATCGCCCGCCACATAGACCCGTTCCCAACCCACCACCTGACAGAATTCGTTGGCTTTGATCAGCCCCCCTTCGGAACGGGGCAGCTCGGTGGCGTCGAACCAAGCGTTGCCGGTCATTCCCGGCATGAACAGAATCAGGTCGGCGTGAAACTCGCCGCCCTCGGTCACCACCTTGTCGGCCTCGAAGCGCTTGAGCTTGTGGCCCAGGTGGGTTTTCACGCCCCGTTTCGCCATGGTGGAAAGAATCCCTTTCACCGCCTTTTCCCCAAGCCGCTGCCCTGGTTTCGGCGCGGGAGTGAAAAAGACCAGCTCGAACCGGTTCCGCTTTCCCTGCTTGCGCAGCCAGCGGTCGATGCCGAAGAGAAATTCGAACATGGGGCCGCCGCGCATGGCCGCGGGCTCCTTGGGGTTGCCGGCAAAGCCGAAGGCGATGGTGCCGCCCTCCATGGCGTGAAGGCGGTCGCGGATCTTCTCGGCGGCGGCGATTCCCTCGCAAGGAGTGATGGCGTGCTCGATGCCGGGCAGTTTTTTGAGAAAGCGGCCGCCGCTGGCGATGATCAAGCCGTCGTTCTCCAACTTGCCAGCGTCGGTCACCACCACTCTCCCTCGTTCTTCCAGGCCGGTGACCGAAGCGGCATGAAAGCGCACATTCAGCCGGCGGAAGAAAGAGTCCAGAGGAATGACCAGATCGGCCGGCTCGCGCAGGCCGGTGGGAATCCAGATGAGCCCGGGAAGATAGACGAACTCGGGCTGCGGCGCGACCACGTCGATCTGCAGATCGGAGCGCTGCCGGCGCAACTTCCGAATGGCGGTGAGCGCGCCGAAACCGGCGCCGACGATGGTGATTCGTTTCATCTCCCTCCTGACCCTGGGTGCTCGTAGAATTCTTGGACCGGCGGCAGGCCCGTCCGGCCACCTAAATGCCGCACGGATCACACCCTGCGCATTTGCCCGGCCTTTCAGGTCATTTTATCGATTAAACTCCAAAAATATACCCACCAATCGCCCTGGCAACCGAAAAAAGAAGGAATCATCCAGGAAGTACTCATGCAAACGACGGAAGACACGCTCATCGGTCATATCACCGAAGTCTCCGGCGGCCGCCTGACCGCTACGCTCTACACCGAGGCGGAAGGCTTCGAGCCCGTCATGCGGCTGGGCCGCGAGGAGATCCCCGTGGGACAGATCGGCACCCAGTTGCTCGTCAAACAAGGCAACATCCACATACTCGGACAGGTGATCCGCATGTGGGAAGATCCGCCGATGCAGGTGACGAGCGGGAGCAGCGACGCCCGAACACTCACCGGCACCGCCGCCCGCATCGTGCGAAAACGCTATCTGAGCCTCCTACCGCTGGGCCAAATCTCGCAGCGTGGGGAGTTCGACCGGGGCGTCAAGGAATATCCGGTCACCGGTGCCGAGGTGCACTTAATCAGCGCCCGCCAGCTCGAAGTACTGTTCGACCGGTTTCGCAGCGAAGATCTCGCCCTGGGAAAACTGAGCAGCCGTAACTCCATCGACGTCTATCTCGACCCCAACCCGCTGTTCACCCGCCATCTGGCCATTCTGGGCCAGTCGGGTGCGGGAAAGTCCTGGACGGTCACCAGCCTGCTGCAGCGCACCCTGCGCGCCATGCCCAATGCCCATGTGGTTCTGCTCGACCTGCACGGTGAATACGGCTGGCGCGACGAGGACGGGCGTCTGCACAGCCCCTTCCCTGAAGAGGTTGTGCGTCATCTCGATGCCCGTGAACTGGAGATCCCCTACTGGCTGCTCACTTATGCGGAGCTGGTGGATTTTCTCATCGACAAGACCGACCCCACCGCCACTTTGCAGATCGCCTACCTGCGCGACGTGCTCTACGCCCTGCGCAAGAAAGCCAATGCCCACCTGGGCCTGGAGCAGCTTTCGGTGGACTCGCCGGTCTATTTCTCCCTCAAGGAGCTCTACCTCCACTTCAAGCAGGCCAACGAGCAGCAACTCGACTTCGGCAAGACCAAGGGCACCCTCTACGGCGCTTTCGACAATTTCCTGGTGCGGTTCCAATCGATGTACAACGACCGCCGCTACGATTTTCTTCTGCGCCCGCAAAAACGGACCCAGTCAGAGCACCTGGAGAGCCTGCTGCGCGACTTCATCGGGCTGGGGGAGCCCAAGCGGCAGATCACCGTCATCGATCTCAGCCCCATTCCTTCCGACGTGCGCCCTATGGTCTCCTCGCAAATCGCCCGCCTGGCCTACGAGTTCAACTACTGGAACCCCAGGCGCCGAGAGTTTCCCATCCTGCTGGTGTGCGAAGAGGCGCACCAGTACCTGCCCCGCGAAGGCAGTCCCGAACTGGCGGCCACCCGCCGCGCCATGGAGCGCATCGCCAAAGAGGGACGGAAATACGGAGTCGCGCTCTGCGTGGTGAGCCAGCGCCCCACCGAGCTCTCGGAGACGGTGTTGGCCCAGTGTTCCAACTATCTTTGCCTGCGCATCAGCAACCCGGACGACCAAGCCTACGTGAAAGGGCTGATGCCGGAGGGCGAGGCGGACCTGGCGGAGATCCTCGCTTCGCTGAGCCGCGGCGAGGTGCTGGCCGTGGGAGACGCCACGCCCCTGCCCACCCGTTTCCAGGTCTTTCCTCCAGAGCCGCCGCCCGCCAGCGCCGACGTGCCTCTCTCGAAAAGCTGGCGATCCGGCCCGGACGACCTGGACGTGGGGGACATCGTCCACCACTGGTGGCAACAGAAACGGTGAACGGCCCTCTTCAGGGCATGTCGTCGAGACGCGCCCCCTCCTTTTGCGCCGGCATCAGGTCGGCTTTGCTCACCCCCAACATCAACGCGGCGGCGCTGGCGATGTAGATGGAAGAGTAGGTGCCCACCACAATACCCAGAATCAAGGCCAGCGAGAAGTTGTGGATGATCTCGCCGCCAAGGAAGAAGAGCGCCAGCAACACCAACAGGGTGGTGCCCGAGGTGATGAGGGTGCGTGACAGCGTCTGGTTGATGGAGGCGTCGATCACCTCTTCCGGCGATCCCTTGCGGATCTTGCGGAAGTTCTCGCGGATGCGGTCGAAGACCACGATGGTGTCGTTGAGCGAGTAGCCGATCACCGCCAGCACCGCGGCCAGCACGGTGAGATCGAACTCGAGCTGGGTCACCGAGAAGAAACCGAGGGTGATGGTGACGTCGTGCACCAGCGCCGCCACCGACCCCACCGCGAAACGCCATTCGAAACGCACCGCCACATACATCAGAATGGCCATCAGAGCCACCAGCACCGCCAGGGCGCCGTCTTCCGTGAGCTCGTCGCCCACCTGGGGACCGACGAACTCCACGCGGCGCAATTCCACCTTACCCTTGGCCTCCTTGCTCAGCGCGGCGAACACCTTGTCGCTGAGCTCCGAGCTCTTCACCCCTTCCCGCGGCGCCAAGCGGATCAACAGCTCCCTGGGGGTGCCGAACTGCTGCACTTGGGCGTCGCCGAAGCCGGCGTCGGCGAGAACCTTGCGCACCCGATCCAGCTCCACCGGTTGCTCGTAGGCCACCTCGATGAGGGTGCCTCCGGTGAAGTCGATGCCGAAGGTGAGCCCCCGCCAGAAGAGGGAGACCAGCGAGATGAGAATGAGCGTGCCGGAGAGGACCAGCGCCACCCGACGCTGCCCCATGAACTTGAATTGACGATCCGACGAGAGCAGTTGACGCATGGAAGGATACCTGTCAGTCAGATGGCCAGCGACTTGATCCGTTTGCCGCCGTAGACCAGGTTCACCAGGGCCCGCGTGCCCACGATGGCGGTGAACATGGAGGTGACGATGCCGATGGCCAGGGTGACAGCGAACCCCTTCACCGGCCCGCTGCCGATGGAGAAGAGCACCACCGCGGCGATGAGGGTGGTGATGTTGGCGTCCATGATGGTGCTGAACGCCTTCTCATAGCCGGCGTGGATGGCCGCCTGCGGCGTGCTGCCCACCCGCAGTTCCTCGCGGATGCGCTCGTAGATGAGCACGTTGGCATCCACCGCCATGCCCACGGTGAGCACGATGCCGGCGATACCCGGCATGGTGAGGGTGGCCTGCAACAGCGAAAGAATGGCCACGATCAACACCAGGTTGGCCAAGAGGGCGGCATCGGCGAAGAGGCCGAAGACCCGGTAGTAGACCACCATGAAGATCACTACCGCCACGAAACCGATGATCACCGAAATGAGCCCCTGGCGGATGTTGTCGGCACCCAGGCTGGGGCCGATGGTGCGCTCCTCGACGATGTCGATGGGCGCGGCCAGGGCGCCCGCGCGCAGCAGCAGCGCCAGCTCGTGCGCTTCCTGCGGGCTGTCCAGGCCGGTGGTCTGGAAGCGACGCCCGAAGGGTTCGAGAATGTTGGCGACGCTGATCACCTCCTCCACCTGCCGCTTGATGGGCCTGCCTTGGGCGTCACGCCCCACCACCCGCGTCTCCTTGAAGACCACGGCCATGGGCTTGCCCACGTTCTCGGTGGTGACGTTGCGCATGCGGCGCGCTCCTTTGGAGTCGAGAGAGACGCTCACCATGGGGCTGCCGGTGCGCTGATCGAAGCCCGAAGCGGCGTCGGTGATCTGGTTTCCGGTGACGATCACCCGCTTCTTGAGCAGGATGGGACGGCCGTCGCCCCGCACCTTGTAGAGACGCGAGCCGGGTGGAATGCGACCGGTTCGCTGCGCCTCCAGCGCGTCGTGTTCGGTATCCACCAAGCGGTACTCCAGAGTGGCGGTGGCGCCGAGGATGTTCTTCACCTGGGTGGGATCCTGAACCCCCGGAAGCTCCACCACGATGCGGCGTTCCCCCTGCTGCTGCACCAAAGGCTCGGCCACACCGAGAGCGTTGACCCGGTTGCGGATGGTGGTGATGTTCTGCTGCAGGGCGAACTTCTTGGTGGCGCGGATCTCCGAGGGCGGCAGGGTCAGATGAACGAAGAAGGCGCCTTCCCGCTCCTTGGCCTCCACGCCGAGATTGCGGAACTCTTCGGCCAGCACGTCCTGCGCCTTGTCCCGCGTGGCCGCGTCCTTGAACTTGACGTCGATTCCCAACTTGCCCGCCTTCACCGTGAGATAGCGGATCTTGTGCTTGCGCAGGGTGGCGCGGATGTCGCCGGTGTACGCCTCCAGCTTGTCGCGCAGCGCCGTGTCCATGTCCACGTCGATGAGCACGTGGATGCCGCCGCGCAGGTCCAGCCCGAGATTCATGGGCCGCCCCCCCATCGCCTGCAGCCACTCCGGCACGTTGGCGGCCATGGTGAGGGCGTAGGAGTGGTTCTCGTCGAGCGCCTTGGCGATGACGTGCTGGGCCTTCTGCTGGTCTGTGGTGGAGGCGAAGCGCACCAACAGGCGTCCCTCTTTCATTTCCATCGCCTTGGGCGGCACGCCGGCCTTGCTCAGGGACTCTTCGATCCGTTTGCGCAACGCTTCGTCCACCCCTGCGCCGCGCACTCCGGAAACGACGACGGCCGGATCCTGGCCGAAGACGTTGGGCAGGGCATAGAAGAGCCCCAACAGCATCACCGCCGCGACCAGCAGGTTCTTCCACAGGGGGTATTTGTTCAGCATCTCGGGCGACCGCTTCTCAGAGTTCTTTGAGAGTGCCCTTGGGCATCACCGCCTCCACGGCGGCGCGGCGCACCGTGACCACCACCCCGTCCGCCACTTCGACCTTGACGAAGTTCTCTCCCACCTCGGTGATGCGCCCCATGAGACCGCCCATGGTCTGCACCTCGTCCCCCTTCTTGAGCCCTTCCACCAGCGCCTTGTGCTCCTTCTGGCGCTTCACCTGAGGGCGGATCATGAAGAAATAGAGGATGACGATGAGGCCGAGGGGAAAGATCAGGCCCATGAGGCCGCCGGGGGCCTGCTGGGCTGCGGCCGCCGCGGGGGCCGCGGCGTCGGCCAGGGCGTCGTTGATGAAAAAGTTCATGGCTCGTGGTCTCCCGGAAGGCGGCGGCTGCCGCTCGTTTCCGCTTTTTGGAAAAGGCCGATATTATGCCACAGCGCCCAGGGCTTCACAGGCGCTTCCCGCTATCTGCGCTTGACGTGCTTCATCAGTCGGCGGCGCTTCTGCCGCTGGCGTGGCGTGAGGCGGTTGCGCTTGCCCTTGTAGGGGTTTTCGGCGGTGCGGAATTCGATGCGCACCGGCGTGCCCCAGAGGCCGAAGGCTTCGCGGAAACGGTTCACCAGATAACGCTGGTAGGCTGCGGGCACCGCTTCGGTCTGGTTACCGTGGATCACGATGAGGGGAGGATTGCGCCCCCCCTGGTGGGCGTAACGCAGCTTGATGCGCCGCCCCCGCACCAACGGCGGCTGGTGCTCCTGCACGGCCTCCGTCAACACGCGGGTCAGGTCGGAGGTCTTGAGGTCCGCCATCGCCGCCCGGTAGGCGGCGTCCACTGCCTCCATGAGATGGCCCACCCCCGTCCCGTGCAGGGCGGAGACGAACTTCACCTCGGCGAAGGAGAGAAAAGGGAGCTTGCGCTCCAACTCCCCTTTCACCCGTTCGCGCCGCTCACGGTCCAGGCCGTCCCACTTGTTCACCACCACCACCAGCGCGCGGCCGCTCTCCAGCACATGGCCCGCCAAGCTGGCGTCCTGCTCGGTGACTCCTTCGTGGGCGTCGAGCACCAAGAGCACCACGTTGGCCTGTTCCATCGCCTGCAGCGCTTTGATGACACTGAACTTTTCGATCGCCTCGGAAACCCGCGCGCGACGTCGCACGCCGGCGGTGTCCACCAGGGTGTAACGCCGCCCTTGGTGCTCGAAAGGGACCTGCACGCTGTCGCGGGTGGTACCCGGCTGGTCGTAGGCCACCAGCCGTTCCTCGCCGAGCAAGCGGTTGATGAGGGTGGACTTGCCCACGTTGGGACGCCCCACCACGGCGATCTGGACGCCTTTCTCCTCCAGGGGCGGCTCCTCCGCCGGCGGAAGCTCCGCCAACACCCGGTTGACGAGCGGCTTCACTCCCCGACCATGGGCGGCGGAGACGGGCACCGGATCGCCCAAGCCCAGGGCGTGAAACTCGGCGGCCGCCAGATCAGGGTCCAGGCTCTCGCTCTTGTTCACCACCAGGGTGACCGGCTTGCCGGCGCGACGCAGCTCGGCGGCGATCCGTTCGTCGCCGCCGGTGAGCCCTTCGCGGGCGTCCACCAAAAAGAGGATGCGATCCGCCTCCTCGATGGCCAAGCGCACCTGCCGGTCCATGAGCGCCTCCACGCCGTCGCGGCCGCCGCTGATGCCGCCAGTGTCCACCACCACATAGGGGCGGTCGCCCAGGCGGCCGATGCCGTATTTGCGGTCGCGCGTGAGGCCCGGGCGGTCGGCCACCAGGGCGTCGCGGCTGCGGGTGAGGCGGTTGAAGAGAGTGGACTTGCCCACGTTGGGGCGGCCCACCAGCGCGATGACGGGGAGCACGCCCTACTCCTCGTCGGGCAGCCTCATCGCCGCCAGGGTTCCGTCGCTGGAAAGCACATAGAGGACGTCGTCCACCGCCACCGGCGCGGCGACGATGGGCGCCCCGCCCACCCGGGTGCGCGCCGCCGGCGCACCGTCCTCCGCCGAGAACCAGTGGAGATAGCCCTCGAAATCGCCCACCACCACGTAGTCGCCCAGCAGGGCCGGCGGCGAGAGGCGGCGATAGGCCAGGTCCTCGACCCGCCAGCGGGCGGCTCCGCTGTCGGGGTCCAGCGACCAGAGCCAGCCCTTGGCGTCGCTGAAGGCCAACTGCTGCCAATCCACCGCCATGTTGTTGTAGACAGACGCCTTCCGCTTCCAGAACACCTTGCCGCTGTTCTCTCCCAGGGCCGCCACCTGTCCCTGGTAGGCCGCCGCGTAGAGCGTGCCGCTGTAGATGAGCGGGTCGGCGTCCACGTCCACCATCCGCTCGAGTTCCGAGCCGCCCGCCGGGACGGCCACGTGCGTCTCCCATTGCAGAACGCCACTCTCCAGCGACAGCGCCACCACCTTGCCGCCGGCCAGGCCGCAGAACACCGTGCCCTCGTCGATCACCGGAGAGGCGGTGCCGTGGAGGGTGAGCACCGGCGTGCCCTGGTTGTAGAGCCAAAGCTGCTCGCCGGTCTCCGCGGCAAGGCCGTAGAGTCTGCCGTCTTCGGTGTGCACCACCACCACGCCGTCGGCCTCCGCCGGCACCGCGAGCACCTCGCCGGAGAGGCTGTGGCGCCACAGCAGCTCGCCCTTCTCACGATCGAAGGCCGCCACTTCTCCCTCGGCGGTTCCCACCAGCAGCATCTCGTCTCCCAGTCCGGGGCCGGCCGAGGCCGGCAACCCGGTCTCCACCTGCCACGCAAGAGCGCCGCTCTGGCGGTCGCGCGCCTGCAGCACCCCCTCGGCGCTCACCGTATAGACGAAGCGATCATCCACCGCCGGCACCAGCCGGTTGAAACGGGGCGAGCCCTTGCCCACCTGCACCGACCAGAGGCGCTGGGGCTTCAGGGTGGCCTCGAAATCCTTCAGCTCCGCCGGCTTGGGCCCGGCATCGCTCCCAAACCACTCGCGCGGATCAGCCATGGTGCCGCACCCTCCCAGGAGGGCGGCGGCCAGCAGAACGGCTATGAGACGCCCCATGAACCTCTCAGCCCCCCAGCTCCGCCAGCTTCATGCGCACCAACAAGGGCGTGCTGACCCCTTTCCGAAGAGCCTCCTGGAAGTCCTTGCGCGCCCCGTCGCGGTCTCCCTTTTCCAGTTTGATCTCCCCGCGGATGCCGAGAAACTCGCCCTCCCAGGCGTCCGCCGCCGGCTTCGCCGCCAACCGTTCCGCCTCGTCCACCGCGCCGGCATCGAGCGCCAGGCGGGCGAGGCGCACCCGCGCCAGCTGAGCCAGCGCTTCGTCCCCGGCGTTGTCCACCACCCACTGGAGCCGCTGGCGCGCCTTCTCCTTCTCGCCCGCCTCGTACTGCAAGCGCGCCAGCTCCAGGGCCGCGAAACGGGCATAGGTGGAGCGTCCGTACTGCTGGATCAGCCCCTCTCCTCTTTTCAGCGCCTTTTCCAGATCGCCCGCGGCGGCGGCTTGCGAAAACCCTTCATAGAAGGCCGAGGCGTTCTCCGCCTGAACCCGGTTGTATTCGATCCAGGCCTTGCCGCCGCCCACCACCAGCAGGCCGATGATCACGCCGGCGATGACCGAGCGGCCGTTTTCCGCCCACCACTTCTTGAGGGCTTCGACCTGTTCCTCTTCGGTTTGATAAGTGCTCATGACAAAATTCTCCACCGAGGTTCTTTCCACGCGGCGATACGCCGCCGCAGCGGAGATCCGGTCACAGGATCTGCTGCAGACGCTCGGCCAGCCGTTCCTGATCCACGCTCTCCTGTTCGCGCTCTTCCCGCAGCCATTTGACGCCCACCACTCCCCGCTCGATCTCCTCCTCGCCCAACACCAGCGCCAGGCGGGCGCCGCTGCGGTCGGCGCGCTTGAACTGCGACTTGAAGCTGCCGCCACCGCAGTTTACCTGTAATTTCAGTTTCGGCAATTGCTGCCGCAACCGCTCGGCCAACACCAGCCCCCGCTCCGCCGCCGCTTCGCCGGCCAGCACCAGGTAAGCGTCGGGACGGGCGGCGTCCGGGGGAGGTCCCTCCAGCGTCTCCAGAAGCGCCACCAACCGTTCCACCCCCATGGCAAAACCGATGGCGGGAGCGGGCCGACCGCCGAGCTGGGCCACCAGCCCATCGTACCGCCCGCCCGCGCAGACGGTGCCCTGGGCGCCGAGACGGTCGGTGACCCATTCGAAGACGGTGCGCGAGTAGTAGTCGAGGCCCCGCACCAGCCGGGGATTGACCACATACTCCACGCCCGCTTCCGCCAGGCCGCGGGTGATCGCCTCGAAATGGTTCCGGGAGTCTCCTTCCAGATACTCCATGAGAGTGGGGGCGCCAGCGATGATCTCGGCCATGGCGGGATTCTTGGAATCGAGCACGCGCAGCGGGTTGCTCTCCATGCGCCGCCGGCTGTCTTCGTCGAGACCGTCCCGGTTGCGGCGCAGATGGTCCACCAGCGCTTCCCGGTAACGGTGACGCTCGTCCGGCGTACCCAGCGTGTTGAGCTGAAGTTCCAACCCCTCCAGCCCCAGATCTCTCCAGAGGCGTGCGGTGATGAGGATCACTTCCAGATCGATGTCGGGCCCCTCCATGCCGAAGGCTTCCAGGCCGATCTGGTGGAACTGTCGGTAACGCCCTTTTTGGGGCCGCTCGTGGCGGAACATGGGACCCTGGTACCAGAGCCGTTGCACTTGGTTGTGCAGCAAACCGTGTTCCAGGCAGGCCCGCACGCAGCCGGCCGTACCCTCGGGACGCAGGGTGAGGCTGTCGCCGTTGCGATCCTCGAAGGTGTACATCTCCTTCTCGACGATGTCCGTCACCTCGCCGATGGACCGTTTGAACAGCTCGGTCATCTCCAGGATGGGCGTGCGGATCTCCCGATAGCCGTACCGGTGAAAGAGATCGCGCACCGTCTCTTCCAGGTGTTGCCAAAGGGCCGTCTGGCCGGGAAGGATGTCGTGCATCCCCCGGATCGCTTGTATCTTCTTCGCCATCTTCAGGGGTTCAGTGTGAGTCGCGCCACATTGCGCCGGGTCTTGGATGTCAGATCGAAGGGTTCGCCGTTCACCAGCAGCCGCACGCCGCGCGCGTTGCCCAGAATCATGGCGTAAGGAGGCTTCCCTTCCAGAATCACCTGATCGCCGGCCTTGCGCAGCCCCACCAGCTTGAAGCTACGATCGGCGCTGCGCACGTCCACCCAGCTATCCTCCAGGAATTTGAGCACCACCTTGGGTGGCGCGGGCGCAGGCGCAGCCGGGGCAGGCGGAGAAGGTGCCGGCGCCGCTTCTTTCGCCGGCGGCGGCAATGCCGGCTCCTCCCTGGACGGGGAAGGCTGGACGGCCTCGGCTGCGGCTTCCTCCGCCTTTGCGGCGCTCTCCTCCATGGAGATGTCGGCGGAAGCAGGCCCCGGTTGCGATACCACGGGAGCCGGTGGCGGAGGGGTCTCCCCGCCGGAGCGATCCCTCCACCAGAGCGCCAGCGCCGCCACCACGCTGATCGCCACCAGCCAAGAGACCAGTCGCACCAGTCCGTGGCTGCTGCGGATCTCCTTGCGCACTCCCTGGGCGACCACCGGAGGCGCGCCGGAACACTCCTCGCCCTCGGGGCATCGGGCGTCGAACTCCCGCAGCAGCGGCGCCTCTGGCAGCTCCAGTAGCCGCGCGTAATTTCGATAGTAGCCGCGCACGAAGACCCGGGCGGGCAGCCGCTCGAAATCCTCCTCTTCCAGCGCCACCACCAGCGCCTGCTTGAGGTGGAGGCGTTGCGCCACCGTTTCCACGCTCAGCCCCTGAGCCTCGCGCGCCTGCCGCAGCCGTTCTCCCACCGAAGGGCGGGGAGATTCAGTGATTTCGTGAACCCCCCGCGACTGCCGCTTTTTCTTGCGTACCTTGGCCATGGCCGGCTACCGCGCGAGTTTGAGCGCCTCTTCCGAATCAGGGAATTGGGAGCGAAGCAGCAGTTCGTCGCTGCGTACCTGATCGAGATCGCCCAGCTTCCGTTCGGTGAGGATGCTCAGATAGAGCAGTTCGGGGGTGGGTTTGGCCACCTCCCGGTAACGTTCGATGTATGCCCGGGCCGACAGATACCTGCCCTGTTCGTAGCTGATCTTCGCCATTTGGGCGAGCGCCGGGGGAAACTCGGGATTGGCCTGGAGGGCTCGCAGCAGATACTTCTCCGCCCGCTTCTGATCGCCCGCCTCCAGGGCGCAGTGCGCGGCGTTGGAGAGCGCCACCCAAGGCGTGTCGTAGAGCGGATTGCGCAACGCCGCCTCGAAGGAGCGCAGGGAATCCTGAGGTTTCCCCAGTTTGCACTGCAGGGTGCCCTGGGCGTTGAGAAGATAGGAGTTGCGCCCGTCCCGACGCAGTCCTTCGCGGTAAGCGGTCAACGCCTTGTCGTTCTCCCCCAGCCGCTCGTACACCAGCCCGAGCACCAGATAGGCGTTGGGATTGGAGGAGTCGGCCGCCACCGCTTTCTTCGCCTTGCTCAAGGCCGTGGTGTAGTTGCCCAGCCGCAGGTACTCCGCGGCCAGCTGCACATAGGTGTTGGAAGGGCTGCCGGCGGTCTCCTGTTGGGTGGCCAACTGGCCGGCATCCTCATCCTCCTTGATCAGCTGGTTGCCGCATCCCGCGAGCCCCAACGCCACCAGCGACAGCAGCAACCAGCGCCTCATCGAACACCTCTCCCGTCCGCCGCCACCCGCAAGCGCGCCAGGGCGCGGCCGCTGCGGTCTCGCACCCGGCCCACGAGCTGACCGCAGGCGGCGTCGATGTCGTCTCCCCTCGTCTTGCGTACGATGGTCATGATGCCCGCCCGCAACAGACGCTGGCGGAAGGCGGCGATGCGCTCGGGCGGGGAGCTGCGATAAGGACTGCCCGGGAAGGGGTTGAAAGGGATCAGATTGATCTTGGAAGGCGTCCCCTCCAGAAGGCGGATGAGCGCTTTGGCGTGGGCAATGGAGTCGTTCACTCCGTCCAGCATGACGTACTCCCAAGTGATCTTGCGGCGTTTGTCGCCGCGGATGAAGTCGCGGCAGGCAGGGATCAAGCTCTCCAAGGGGTATTTCCGGTTGATGGGCACCAGCTCGTCGCGCAGCCCGTTGTCGGGCGCGTGCAGCGAGACCGCCAGACTCACGTCGGAAACCTCGCGCAGCCGGTAGAGGTTGGGCACGATGCCCGAGGTGCTGACGGTGACACGGTATTTGGAGAGCATGTAGGCCAGATCGTCCTGCATGATGTCGAGCGCGGAGACCACCGGCTCGAAGTTGGCGAGAGGCTCGCCCATCCCCATGAGCACCACGTTGGTGGGCGGTCGTTGCATGATGCGGGTCGCGTGCCACAGCTGGCCGACGATCTCGCCCACGGCGAGGTTGCGGTTGAACCCCTGCCGGGCGGTGGAGCAGAAGGCGCAGTCCAGCGCGCAGCCCACCTGGGAGGAGACGCAGACGGTGCTGCGCCGTCCGTCGGGAATCCAGACGGTCTCCACCCGCTGACCGTCGTCCAGCTCCATTACCCACTTCACCGTGCCGTCGGCCGACGGTTTTTCCAGGACCACCTCGGGCAGCCGTACCTCGGCGCTCTCCCGGAGCTGCGCGCGCAGCCTCTTGGAGAGGTCGGTCATCCGGTCGAAATCGGTGACGCCGTGCTTGTGGATCCACTTGAATACGTTGCGGCCATGGAATGGCTTCGCTCCCAGCGAGACGAAATACCGCTCCATCGCCTTGCGATCGAGATCCAGCAGATTGAGGGGTTTGTCGGTGCCCAAGGGTTACCCTGAAACGAAAGCTCTGTAAATGGTTGATTGTACCTTCAGTGGGGGCTGGGCCGCCACCGGGTCTCCGCGTCCGGTTCCCCCTATAATGGAAAAGACGCCCCTTCCCGGATTTTCCGCCATGCAGCGATCGACGCACCGAAACGCCCCCTCCCTCGGCTGGTCCTGGCGGCTGGGCCGGCTGGCCGGCATCGACGTCTACGTCCACGCAACTTTCTTCCTGCTGCTGCTCTGGCTGGGACTGGTCTACGGTCAGAAGGGCGGCATGCCCGCCGCCATCCACGGCATCGTCTTCATCCTGCTGCTGTTCGGCTGCGTGGTGCTCCACGAGCTGGGCCACGCCCTCACCGCCCGTCGCTTCGGCATTCGAACGCGCAACATCGTGCTGCTGCCCATCGGCGGCGTGGCGTCGCTGGAGAAGATGCCGGACGATCCAAAGGAGGAGATCCTGGTGGCGCTCGCCGGCCCCTCGGTGAATCTCCTCATCGCCGCCCTGCTGTGGCTGCTGCTGGCGGCGCAACCCCTGCTTCCTTTGAGCGCCGAGGATCCGGCGCGGGGCGGCATGCTCCAGAACCTGCTGGTGCTGAACCTCTTTCTCGCGCTCTTCAACCTGCTGCCCGCCTTTCCCATGGACGGGGGACGGGTGCTGCGCGCCCTGCTCGCCTTCCGCATGGAACGCATGCGCGCCACCCGCACCGCCGCCTTGATCGGACAGCTCATGGCGATCTGGCTCGGCTTCATGGGACTGATGTACAACCCCATTCTCATCTTCATCGCCCTCTTCGTCTGGATCGGCGCCGCCGCCGAGGCGGGCAGCGAAGAGGTGAAATCCCTCCTCCACGGCATCACCCTGCGCCACGCGCTCATCACCCATTTCCAGGTGCTGGCGCCCCACGACCGCCTGGCCCACGCCGTGGAACTGACCCTGGAAGGCACCCAGAAGGAGTTTCCGGTGGTGGAGAACGGCGAAGTGGTGGGGGTGCTCGCCCAGGAGGATCTGTTGCGCGGACTGAAAGAGGCGGGCGATCAGGCCACGGTCCGCGCCTTCATGCAGGATCGGGTGGAGCGGGCCGAGATCGACGAGCCCCTCGACCAAGTGCTCGAGCGGCTGCGGCACTGCGGCTGCCGCCTGCTGGTGGTCACCGAAGGGGGGCGCTTGGCCGGCATCGTCAACCTCGACAACCTGATGGAGCTGATCCGCATCGAGGCGGCGCTGCGGCAGCACCAGGGGTGAGACCCGCCCCCGCGAAAGAGGACGTTTTTCCAAAAATTCCGAACGGATTTCGAAAAGCCCCTCCCTGGACTTTTTCAAGAGCCCGCTAATCGGCGCTCAGAATCTTGTCAACCCGTTTTTTCATGGCGGCGTAATAGACCACCGGAATGACCACCAGCGTCAGCAGGGTGGAGACGAACAGCCCGAAGATCAGCGACACCGCCAAACCCGAGAAGATGGGATCGTCCAGTATGAAGAAGCCCCCGGCCATGGCGGCGACGGCGGTGAGGACGATGGGCTTGGCCCGCACCGCGGCGGCGCGCACCACCGCCTCTTCGAAAGCGGCGCCCTCGCGCAACGCCTGATTGACGAAGTCCACCAGCAGGATGGAGTTGCGCACGATGATTCCCGCCAGGGCGATCATGCCGATCATGGAGGTGGCGGTAAACTGCCGCCCAAGCAGGGCGTGGCCCGGCAGAATGCCGATGATGGTGAGCGGAATGGGCGCCATGATCACCAGCGGCACCAGATAGCTGCGGAACTGGGCCACCACCAGCAGATAGATGAGCAGCAGCCCTACCGAGTAGGCGATCCCCATGTCGCGGAAGGTCTCGTAGGTGACCTGCCACTCGCCGTCCCACTTCAAGCTGTAGTCGTAGGGGTTGGGCGGCTGCCGGAGAAACCACTGTTCCGGGCCGCCCTGCTCCTTCAGGCGGCTGGAGATCTCGAACATGCCGTAGAGCGGGCTGTCCGTCTTGCCCGCCATGTCGCCCGTGACGTAGACCACCGGCAACAGGTCCTTGTGATGGATGGAATACTCCCGTTCGGTGGAGACCACCCGGACCACTTCGCTCAGCGGCACCATCTTGCCGTCCCGCGTCCGCAGCTTGAAGGCCAGCACCTGGTCGAGCTCGGCCTTGTCCGCTTCGCTGAACTCCACCCGGATGGGCACCGCGTATTTGTTGTGAGGAGAGTGGATGTAGGCCATGTCCTCGCCGTCGAGGAGCGCCGACAACGCCTGCGCCACATCGGCCTGACTCAGGCCGAGGCGAGCCGCGCGATCGCGGTCCACCACCACGAGGGCCTTGTCGGAAGGAAACTCCACCGAATCGTCCACGTCCACGATGTCCGGCGTATCTTCGAAGACGTCGCGCACCTTCTTGGCGGCTTCGATCTGCCCGTCGTAGTCGATGCCGTAGATCTCGGCGACGAGCGGCGACTGCACCGGCGGGCCGGGCGGCACCTCCACGATCTTGGCGTTGCCGTCGTAGCTGGAAGCGATGAGCTGCACCGGGTCGCGCACCGCGAGGGCGATCTCGTGGCTCTTGCGCTTGCGATGGTGCTTATCCACCAGATTCACCTGGATGTTGCCCAGATGGGCGCCCCGGCGCAGATAGTACTGCCGCACCAGCCCGTTGAAGCCGATGGGGGAGTGGACCCCCGCGTACACCTGATAATCGCGCACCTCGGGCACCGTCGCCAGGTAGCCGGCGATCTCCTCCAGCACCATGGTGGTCTGCTCCAAAGAGGTGCCCTCGGGCATGTCGAGCACCACCTGGAACTCCGACTTGTTGTCGAAGGGAAGCATCTTCATGATCACCTGTCGCCCCACCACCAGATAGAGGGAAGCGGCGATCAACAGCAGCACCGAGCCGAGCAGCAGCCAGCGGTTACGCCGCCCCCGCCGCTCGTCAAGAAAAGGGCTCATCACCCAGGCGAAGAGCCGATCGAGCCGTCCCCGGCTTGCGGCGGCGTGTCCGCCGTGCGCGGCCAGCCGGTGCGACACCGGCGCCAGCATCTGGTGGGTGAGCCAGGGAGTGAAGACGAAGGCCACGGTGAGCGAGATGAGCATGCCCATGGAGGCGTTGATGGGAATGGGGCTCATGTAGGGCCCCATGAGTCCGGTGACGAAAGCCATGGGCAACAGCGCGGCGATGACGGTGAAGGTGGCCAGGATGGTGGGCCCGCCCACCTCGTCCACCGCACGGGGAATGGCCTCCAGCAGCTCCTTGCCCCCCATGCCGATGTGGCGGTGGATGTTCTCCACCACCACGATGGCGTCGTCCACCAGAATGCCGATGGAGAAGATGAGGGCGAAGAGCGACACCCGGTTGAGGGTGAAGCCCCAGGCCCAGGAGGCGAAGAGGGTCACCGCCAGGGTCACCGCCACCGCCGCGCCGACGATGAGCGCTTCCCGCCAACCGAGAGTGAAGAGCACCAGCAGGATCACCGAAACGGTGGCGAAAACCAATTTGGAGATCAGTTTCTTCGCCTTGGCGTCGGCGGTCTTGCCGTAGTTGCGGGTGATCATCACCTCCACGCCGTCGGGGATGAAGATGCCGCGCAGCTCGTCGAAGCGCTGGATCACTTTCTTGGCGATCTCCACCGCGTTGGTGCCCGGCTTCTTGGCCACCGCGATGGTCACCGCCGGATACTCTCCGTCCAGTTTCAGTCCCGCCGCCGCGGCCGCCGGGCCGGGGCCGGTCCAGACATAGCTCCGCGGCTGTTCAGGCCCTTCCGCCACGGTGGCCACGTCGCGCAGGAACACCGGCTTGCCGTCGTGAACCCCAACCACCAGGTCGGCGATCTCGCCGGGATTGCTGAGAAACACGCCGGCCTGCACCAGCATCTCGCGGTTGTCGCTGGTCACCTTCATGTTGTCGCGGGACGTGTTGGCGGCCCGCAGCGCCCGGCGCAGATCGTTCAGATCGATGCCGTAGCCGGCGAGCGCCTGGGGGTCGAGCGTCACTTTCACCACCCGCTGGGGGGCGCCGATGGTGTAGATGTCGCGGGTGCCCGGCACCCGTTTCAGTTCCGCCTCGATGGCGTGGGCCACCGTGCTCAGTTCGTAGGCGCCCACCTTCGGATCCCGGCTCCACAGAGTGGCGGTGACGATGGGCACGTCGTCGATCCCCTTGGGTTTGACGATGGGTTGCCCCACGCCCACCTCGTTGGGCATCCAGTCAAGCTTGGAGAAGATCTTGCTGTAGAGCCGCACGATGGCGTCGGTGCGGTTCTCCCCCACCTTGAAGCGGGCGGTGAGCACCGCCATCCCCGGCATGGAAGAGGAGTAGACGTGCTTGATCCCCTCGATCTCGGCCAGCACCTGTTCCGCCGGCGAAGCCACCAGCGCCTCCACCTCCCGCGCCGAGGCGCCGGGAAAAGGGATGAAGATATTGGCGAAGGTGACGTTGATCTGGGGCTCCTCCTCGCGGGGGGTCACCAGCACCGCGAAGACCCCCATCAGCAGCCCCAGCAGCGCCAACAGCGGAGTGATCTGGGTGTCCTGGAAACGGCGGGCGACGCTTCCCGACAGCCCCAGTCTGGGCTCAGCCATGGCCCCCTTCTCCAGCGACCCGCTGACGCCGCTGCTTTTTCAGTTCCACCCCCGCCCGCACCGGATCGAGCGCCACCTTCTCGCCCTCCTGCAGGCCCGCCAGCACCACCACATGCTCCTCGCCGAGCAGGCTTCCAAGGCGCACATGGCGGAAATGGAGGCGACCGTCCTCGTCCTGCACATAGACCGCGGTCACCTCCGAGCGGTAGGCCACCGCCCGCACCGGAATCACCAGGGCGGGCATGCGACCGGTTTCGAAAGCGTTCTTGACCAGCATGCCGGGAAAGAGGTTCTCCAGTTTCGGCGGCAGCTCCAGCCGCACCTTGAAGGTGTTGGAGGCGGGATCGGCGAAGGGGAAGATGGTGATCTTGCGCGCCTCGATCCAGCGGCCGTCGGGCAGTTCCACCACCGCCTTGCGCTTTTCGCGAATGGGAAAGACCAGTGACTGGGGCACGTCCACCGAGACCCGCAGCTGTTCCAGGGAGACGCCGCTCATCAGCGGCGTGCCGGGATGGGCCACCTCTCCCACCTGCACATGGCGCTGGGTGACGATGCCGGTGTAGGGCGCGGTCACCCGCGTGTAGCTGAGCTGCTCTTTCGCCTGGGCCAGCGCGGCGGTGGCCGAATCGAGCTTGGCCCGGGCGGTCTTCAGGTTGGCCTGCGCCTTGTCCAGCTCCGACTTGGCCACCAGCTTGCGCCGATAGAGATCCTCGATGCGCCGGTAACTCGATTCGGCGTCCTTGAGCACGGCGCGGGCGGCGCGCAGCTCCGCCTCGGCCCGGCGCAGGGCGGCGCGCTGCTCGGTGTCCTTCAGCTTCACCAGCAGCGCCCCCTTCTCCACCACGTCGTCCACGTCGTAGTAGATGGCCTCCACTTGGCCGCTGGTCTGCGCCGAGATGGTGGACTGGTTGACCGCCTCCACCACGCCGTCGAGGCGGAAGATCCGCGGCACCACCACCCGCTTCACCGCTTCCAGCTGCAGACCGCCGCCCTGAGCGTGGGCCCAGGGCGCGAAAAAGAGCGCCACCCCCAGCAGCCATGGGCGAAGAAACCGGCTATCCATGATGGTTTTCCTGATTTTTCACAAATTTATGAAACTATAGATACATCTGATTCGCCAATCAAGAACAATTATCAATACAGATGCATCGCCCCAACCTCCAACGATTGCGATCACGCCTCCGCCGAAGAAGAGGCGCACAACGCATAGAGCCGCCGGATCTCCTCCGGCCACAGCGAGGGATCCACCGTCTCCAGCACCAGGGGGATCTCCTCGAACCGGGGATCGTTCATGATGTAGCGGAAAGGGGGCCAGCCCAGCTTTCCCTTTCCCAGGCTCTCGTGGCGATCCACGCGGGCGCCGAGATCGGGTTTGGAGTCGTTGAGATGCATGCCGCGCAGGTAGCGAAAACCCACCACGGCGTCGAATTCGGCGAAAGTGGCCTCGCACGCCTCGGCGGTGCGCAAATCGTAGCCGGCCGTAAAGGTGTGGCAGGTGTCGATGCAGACGCCCACCCGGCTCTTGTCCTCGACCTTTTCGATGATGGCCGCCAGGTGCTCGAAGCGGTAGCCCACGTTGCTGCCCTGCCCTGCGGTGTTTTCGATCACCGCGGTCACGCCGGCGGTGCGTTCCAGGGCCCAGTTGATGGAGTCGGCCACCCGCGCCAGGCAAGCCTCTTCGCTGATCTTCTTCAAATGGCTGCCGGGATGGAAGTTGAGCAGCTCCAACCCCAGCTGCTCGCAGCGGCGCATCTCGTCGAGAAAAGCGGCCCGCGACTTCTCCAAGCCCGCCTTCTCGGGATGGCCGAGGTTGATGAGGTAGCTGTCGTGCGGCAGCACATGGCGCGGCTCGATGCCCACCCTCCGCAGATTTTCGCGGAAGGCCTCCATGCTGCGGGTCGAAAGAGGCTTCGCCTTCCACTGCCGCTGGTTCTTGGTGAAGAACGCAAAGGCGCGCGCGCCGATGGCCTGGGCGTTGAGCGGCGCGTTCTCCACGCCGCCCGCCGCGCTCACATGGGCGCCCACCCGTTTCATGCCCGCTCCTCCTCCATCGCTTGCCCCCTGGCGGCGAGCAGAGGCTCCAACGCCTCCGCGGTCAAGGGGCGGGAGAGATGGTATCCCTGGTAGAGGTCGCAACCGAGGCGGCGGAGCTCCTGGTACTGGGCCTCGTTCTCCACCCCCTCCGCCACCACCTGGAGACCGAGCAGGCCGGCGATGCCGACGATGACCTTCACCATGGCACGGTTCTCCTCGTCCTGCTCCAGATCGTTGACGAAGGCGCGGTCGATCTTCAGCTCTTCCACCGGCAGCCGTTTCAGATAGCCGAGCGCCGAGTAGCCGGTGCCGAAATCGTCCATCGAAAACCGGATCCCCAGTTTCCGCAACGCCTCCATGGTGGCGACCACCCGCGCCACCTCCTCGCGGATCACCGTCTCGGTGATCTCGAACACCAGGCAACGCCGCAGATGGGGCCGCAGATACTTCTCGCACAGCTCCGCCACTTCCTGGACGAAACGCTGGTGCATGCACTGGCGAACGCTGATGTTGACGGCGAAATGGTCCAGCTCGATTCCCCGCCGGTGCCAGTCCCGCAACTGCCGGAAAGCGAGCTCGAGCACGTGCCCGCCGAGCTCCACCACCAGTCCCGTCTGCTCGGCGATGGGTATGAACTCGCCCGGCGGCACCTCGCCCATCTCGCCCGAATGCCACCGCGCCAGGCACTCCACGCCCACCAACCGCCGGTGGCCGTCGAACAACGGCTGGAAGGCGAGCGCGATCTCCTCCCGCTCGATGGCGAAATGGAGCAGGCGTTCCACCTTGAGATGCTCCTCCACCATCCGGGAGATCTCTTCGCTGAACACGAAGGCGCCGTCCCTCCCCGCGGCCTTGGCTTCGTACATGGCGATGTCGGCCTCGCGAATCAGGCGTCCGGCATCCTGCTCACCCACGCCGATGAAACGAATGCCGATGCTGGCGCTGATGTAGAGATGGTGCCCTTTCACCACGTAGGTCTGCTTGAGGGCCCGCAACAACCGACGGGCCAGATGCAGCACCTTCTCCTCGCCGGTGCGTCGATCCGGCAGGCGACGGCCGATGATGATGAACTCGTCGCCGCCCAGCCGCGCCACGTGGCAGCTCGGTGGGAGCTCCGAACGCAGGCGCCGGGCCACCTCCACGAGCAGGCCGTCGCCCACCTCGTGGCCGAGCGAGTCGTTCACCGTCTTGAAATGGTCCAGGTCGATGAGCAGCAGCGCAGAAAAGCCGCCCTGGTATTTCAGATCCACCAGGGTCTGGGCCAGCTGCTCGCTGAAGAGCGCCCGGTTCGCCAGCCCGGTGAGCAGATCGTGGGTCGCCTGCCGGCGGGCGTCGAGCAGAAGACGGAAACTGCGCTCGGAACCGTACAGGAGCACTCCGGCGAGTATGACCGCGAAGACAGCCAGCGCGTAGCCGTGCCACTCGCCGATGTGCGCGAAATGGATCACCAGCAGCCCCATCGTCACCGGAATGAGAGGACGATAGAGCTTCGGCTCGGGATAGAGAAAGATGGAGATGACGGAAGAAGCGCCGATCTCCGTGAAAACGGCGATCTCGTTCAGATGGCTGGCCTGCACGTCGGCATAGGCCACGAAGATCGCCGCCCACAACAGGCAGAGCAGATAGCAGAAACCCAGCGCCTGGCGGTACCAGCGCGCTTTCTCCCAGCGCGCCAGGGCGCGGCGCCGGTAGGCGTGATGCAGCCACAGACCCCAACCGCTGACGGCGAGGATGCCCAGGTACCACGCCACCGCCGGCCCCGCCACGCCGCCCAACCAGCCGAGAAGGAGATAGCCCAGCCCGGGAAAGATGGACAACAGCACCAACGGCACCAACTGCCGGTGGATGAAATCGTGAAAACGGGGTTCCATGGACAGGGAGTATACTCCCCGTGTCAGCAGGCAACACCCCGCTGGCGGCCGGCCACGACCGGCGGCGGTGGCGGCACTCTCATCGGCGCTTGCAACCGTGGGGCTCCACCCCCATTTCGAGGCGAGAAGCTGGCGCCATGAATCGAACGACGCCGATGTTCACGCAACACGAGGAGCGCTCGTAATGAACAAGAACGACTTTTCCCTGGGCGGCGATCGCAAACCCCAGATCGAGATCAACAAGAGCACCCGGCAGAAGTTCTGGCAGAGTCCCAACTTCACCCTGCTGATGTACCTGCTCTTCATCCTCTTCTCCTTCCAGCTCTGGCAAGGCTATCAGCAGACCAAACAGGAAGAGATCCCGTTCAACGAATTTCTCCAGCACGTCCAGAAAAAAGAGGTGAAAGAGGCGGTGGTCACCGACAAATTGATCACCGGAACCCTCACCCTGAAGGATCAACAGGGCCGGCCGCGGCGTTTCGTCACCTTCCCGCTCTGGCACACCGACCTGGCGAAGATGCTGGAGAAGAACGGCGTCAAGTTCGTGGTGCGTCCCTCCAGCGACTGGCTGAGCAACTTTCTCTTCAACTGGGTGCTGCCTTTCGGCCTGCTGTTCCTCCTGTGGGGGTGGTTCGCCCGCCGCATGGGCACCATGGGCAAGGGCTTTCTCAACCTGGGCAACAAGGTGCACATCCATCCCGACTCCCTGCCCAAGGTCACCTTCGACGACGTGGCGGGCAACGAAGAGGCGAAGGAAGAGTTGAAGGAGACCATCGAATTTCTCAAGGATCCCCGCCGCATCCAGCGTCTTGGCGGACGCATGCCCAAGGGGGTGCTGCTGGTTGGCCCGCCGGGCACCGGCAAGACCCTGTTGGCGCGCGCCGTGGCCGGCGAGGCGGGAGTGCCCTTCTTCAACATCTCAGGCTCCGAATTCATCGAGATGTTCGTGGGCGTGGGCGCGGCCCGGGTGCGCGAACTCTTCGAACAGGCGCGGGAAAAGGCGCCTTGCATCATCTTCATCGACGAGCTGGACGCCATCGGCCGGGCGCGCGGCGCCGGCCCCGTCATGGGCGGACACGACGAGCGTGAGCAGACCTTGAACCAGCTTCTCACCGAGATGGACGGCTTCGATCCTTCCACCGGCGTGGTGGTGATGGCCGCCACCAACCGCCCCGAGATTCTCGACAAGGCGCTGCTGCGCGCCGGCCGCTTCGACCGCCAGATCGTGGTGGACAAGCCCGACCTGGAAGCGCGCGAGGCGATCCTCAGGCTCCACGCCCGCCGCCTCAAGCTGGCCGACGACGTGGACCTGCGCACCGTGGCCCTGCGCACGCCCGGCATGGTGGGGGCCGACCTGGAGAACATCTGCAACGAGGCCGCCATCCGCGCCGTGCGCAAAGGTCGGGATGCGGTGACCATGGAAGATTTCGAACAGGCCATCGACCGCGTCCTGGCCGGACCCGAGAAGAAACACCGCGCCATGAACCCGGAAGAGAAGCACCGCGTGGCGGTGCACGAGTCGGGCCACACGCTGGTGGCCGAATCCGTACCCACCGGCGAACCCGTGCACAAGGTCTCCATCATTCCCCGCGGTATCGGCGCCCTGGGCTACACCCTGCAGCTGCCGGTGGAAGAGAAGTTTCTCTCCACCCGCGAGGAGCTGAAAGATCAGATCGCCATCCTTCTCGGCGGGCGGGTGGCCGAGGAGCTGGTGCTCGGCTCCATCTCCAGCGGCGCCTCCAACGACCTGGAGCGGGCCAGCGAGATCGCCCGCAACATGGTCACCCGCCTGGGCATGAGCGAAAAGCTGGGGCCCCTCACCTGGGGAAAGGTGCAGGAGCTCCAGTATCTCTCCGGCGTGGAACAGGAGGAGCGCAACTATTCCGAAGAGACCGCCCGCGCCATCGACGAAGAGGTGAAAACTCTGGTGGAGGAGGGCCACCGGCGGGCCCGCGAGATCCTCTCCTCGAAACGGGATCTGCTGGACAGGCTGGCGGCCGAGCTGGAGAAGAAAGAGGTGCTCAGCGGCGAGGAAGTACAGGAAATCCTCGCATCCACCGCCGGTCGATGACCGGAAGCGACGGATTGGAGTATGCTTAGGACAGAATCGGCGCCCCCTTTCCCGACCGCCGGGCGGGGGGTCGGCCCACCCCGAAACGGATCTGAACCTGGAGGCGACGACCATGCCCACCCGCAAGGAAACCGAGACGCCGGAAGAAGAGAACCGCAGGCTGCAGGCCGAGGTGGCCGCCCTCAAAGAGGACATGGCGCA
>Ga0256841_1000735_pt1 | contig 31778 bp, 24 predicted proteins | sample 356308metaG_FD_185971 | JGI IMG/M metagenome (GOLD analysis project Ga0256841, IMG submission 185971) | Hydrothermal vent microbial communities from Mid Atlantic Ridge, Atlantic Ocean - 356-308 | ecosystem: Environmental > Aquatic > Marine > Hydrothermal vents | place: Atlantic Ocean: Mid... | reverse complement strand
GACCGGTTTTAGGACTTTTTACGAAACCATCAATTTTTGTCCTGAGTTTTGGTTGCGGTTTTGCTGCCTTAGGCTCTTTGTTTGACAGAATATCTAGGAAGCGCTCTACTAGAAGTTTCTGTCTCTAGGAAGAGGCGGAGGCTCCGCTTGCTCAGATATCAGCGGGCTGCCGTCGTTAGGGCAAAACTTAACGCTCTCATCGTAATATTCGGATTTGCACACCGGACAGACATTCTTCTTAAACTCAATTTCCTCTTCTCTGCTTCGTCTATTAAACCCGCTAAACACGGTTTTTACCCCGTCCTTAAGCCTTCTCATAGCTTTTCCGGTAGGACTGATTCCGTACTGGTCTTCCAGTCTCTTGATTATCTGGCCACAGCGAATACAGTAAAAAATATCTTCTTCAACTTCATAACCGCAATGAGGGCATTTCTTAACGATCCCGCTACCATTTCCTTCATCTGCCGTTTCCTTGGTTGGGTACTCGCCGTTGAATATCTTAAAATAGTCTTCACTGTCCGCCCATTGAGCAAGCTCGTACGCTCGCAGGACGGGGAAAGGATGAGTTCTTCCAAGGGTAGAAGCAACCCTGTAAAATTTGCTCAGACTAAGCCCCTTAGTCATTTCTTGAAACTGCTTCGCCTGCTCAATAAACTCGTCATGGTTGATCATGTTAGCAACGTAGTGAGAACCTCCCGCTAGTTTCATCAACATCTTTACGCAGGCATTCTTGTTATTGCTGATAATAAGGGCTCCCCGGTCAGCAGTTAACTCAGATTTCCTTGACCATTCAAAAAGTGCAAGATTTAGCGGTACAAGCGTGTTTCCGACAACTCCGAGGGCCCCCGCTATGGTTTTTAAGAATTCCGCCAGCATGTGGTAAAGCACATGGTGGCATTTAATGTGTGTTACCTCGTGAGCTATAACACAGAAGAGTTCGTCTTCATTCAGGAGCTCAATGAGCCCAGAATTTATGGTTATCAGCGGAAATTCAACGCCTATTGTCCATGCATTGGGAATCGGATTCTGATTTATGTAAACGTCCGGAATCTCGATATCCATTATCTTTGCTGCCATTACAACCATATCGTGTATGTAACTGCATGTTTTCGAAGTTACCTTGACGTCGTCGGCCATGGCATTTACCCGGAGGAACTTTTCGTACCCGTATTCAATCATCTTCCTCATGCAGAACTCAAAACCGGGAATCGTCCTGAGGGTGAGAATAGAACGCCTATCCAGCGGATGAGCAAAGGCAACAGGCGATATTTCGGAATAAACCTTGTAGTCGAAAAAACAATTAAGATTATACGTGTACGACTCACCGCATTCCGGGCATTCAACGGTGGAATTGTGCTCAACTTCCCCCATTTTCACAACTTCTTCGTGTAAACAAGATGGACAAGTTAACCTGGTCTTCAAAAAAGATTTATTGATTTCCATATTACAACCTCACCCGATATGTGTTCCTGAAACTCTGGCACTCGGAACACCAAGTAATGCCAAAAGATCCCGTTTCACTATTGGGACAATTTAAAATATCACACTTATGATACTGCCTGCAAATCCGTTGATAGCAAGGTAGACAACATTGTCAAGACACCGGGAAGTGCGTGAAAAGCACTTTTTTTGAGTAGCCGGAAAGAACTGAAGGCAACATAAAAAATAAGAAACCTGACCAAAAAGAATCCAAAAAGAAATTTTTGATTATACCCTCAATTTTTTTGAGTAAGATGATTAATGAATCTGACTTTCATGGAGGACACACCTTAGAACGTGAAATAAGATACTACACTATGTCCGATTAGTAACTAGCAATTCACCTTTCAGCTTACTTTAACTCCTTGGGGATTCTCAACCATTTTCTATTGGAAGCCATTTTAAGCTATTTCTTAGACATTTCCACGACTGGTATTTAGAGTATAATTCGTTTCGACCTCTTCGATATTAAGTTTTTTCACAATCGAGGGGTATTATAGTATATCAAATGATAAATTTCACAATCCCTCCCCTTTCGTCCTTCATCATTGTTTTGTAATGTGTCTTTGGATGTCCTTCAATTGACAGTTATTTTCAAGCATGCCCACAAATAACAAAAGAACCAGACTCGAAAAATATCCTTGACACTCCTCAGGCTTTGTTCTAAAAATTACATTCTATAATAGCTAATGGTACGGTATTGTTTGGCAGGGGGGTGAGCTGAATTGCTCGGGCTTTTTCCGCTAGAGGTATTGTGACTTCAGGATGTAATCAGCAAAAAGTGGTCAGCAAGGGGGAAATTTTAAATAACTTTCAATCTATGATTCTTTAAAAACTTACGAAATCAGATGTTAGTGTCAGCTAGTTTACAAACATAAAGAAAGGAGAGAAGCTATGGCTGAAATAGGACATGGTGGCAAAGAAATTGTTGAAAGAATTTTGAGCCCCAGCGAAGCTGCAGAAAAAATCAAAGGGCTCACACAGGTGCCGATAAGGGCGCAGATTGCCAACGAAGTAATTGGCTTGGCTTATGGCTTTTTCTGCCCCCTTGAAGGATTTATGGGCAAGGTTGACGTGGATTCCGTGTGCAAAAAGATGAGACTTGCAAGCGGAGCCGTGTGGAGTATCCCGATTTTGTTCGATCTTTCCGAAGCTGAAATTTCTGACTACGGAATAAAGGAGGGTGACTCTGTTGTCCTGACGTATCAGGGTAATCCGATGGCACTCTTTGAAATTGAAGAAATCTTCGAGTACGACAAGAAAGAAATGTGCCAGGCAACGTTTGGGACTACAGAAGAACGTCATCCCGGGTGCGCAAGAACTTATCAGTATAAGGATAAGTTCCTGGGCGGAAAGATTACACTACTCACCGAGCCCAAGATCAATCCACCTTTTGAACCCTATTTTTTGCCTCCTCTCAAGATGAGGGAAGTCATAAAGCAAAAAGGCTGGGAGCGCACGGTGGTTCATCAAACAAGGAACGTACCTCACACCGGTCATGAATGGCTTATGAAAGGGGCTTGGCTGCAGACCTACGGAGAACTCCCCATTGAGAAACCTCTGGTAGGCGTAATTGTTAATGCAATCATTGGTGCAAAGAGAAAAGGTGATTACATTGACGAAGCTATTATCCTGACTCACGACGAGCTCAGAAAGGCAGGCTATTTTGGAGATCACAACCACCTGACCTCGCTTACTTTTTGGGATATGCGTTACGCAGGCCCCAAAGAGGCCATTTTCCATGCAGCTTTAAGGACTAATCTCGGGATTACCCATCACATGTATGGTAGAGACCATGCTGGAGTTGGCGATTATTACGGGACTTACGAGGCTCACCACCTGCTTGCAAGCGTAAAGGATGAACTTAATATTACCCCCGTTTATTCAATGAACTGGCTCTATTGCCCTCACTGCGGCGAAGTAACCTCGGAAGGTCTTTGCAATCACAGGGACGAATGGCAAAAGTTCAGCGGAACTTTAATCAGAAGCATCGTGATGGATGGGGTTAAACCGCCAAGACTTATCTTCAGGCCAGAGGTTTTTGACCTGGTAATGGAATGTGCTGAAAAATACGGTTTTGGTTCACCGTTTGTTACCGATGAATATCTTGAAAAGAGAACCCCGGTATTTTCAATTCCACCATTGAGTGCATAATTGAGAGGAGGAAAGGGTATGGCTGAGGAAAAATATCCCATTAATATCTGGATTAACGAAGAAAGATACCAAAAATTGCAAGAAGCCGGTCTTGCGGACATGTGTGAAGAAATGCTGGCCGGTTTGAAGGTACTTCGTGTTTACGCAAACGAAGAACAAAAAGATAAGATCTTAAAAGTTTTCCCCACGGCTAAGTTCGATGCTTCTACTACCAAGAGTATCGAGCTTCTACCCAGGGAGGTGAAGGATAAAATATTTGACAAAATTGTTGAAAAGCGAAGTGTAGATATACTGGATGAGTTCCTGGCAGACTACTAAACTGGTTTTTATGGAAAGAATACTTCGATTAAACTCACAGACAGGGAAAAGGGTTTAAACCCTTTTCCCCAAGTGAGTACGCCTCCGATTCCTCATGATCAGTTGACGCCAGCCTTTTTCTTGCTTTAAAATTCTATATTTACGGAAATCCTTGATTTTCCTGTGTCTAAACATAGTATAATCATGTAAAATGGTTTTGTTAGAGGGAAAGGTGGACTCGGTTGCACAGGTAGATATAAAATATCCTTTTTTGAGGGGTTGTGGTACTTAGAATGGTAATTAGAAGAGAAAAAACAATAAAGAGAAAAGCGCAAAACAAGGAAGAAAAATTAATAATTCCTGCCGAACTTCCTCTCATGCCGGTACGGGATGTGGTTGTTTCTCCTTCCATGATTTTACCGTTATTCGTTGGGAGAGAGCGTTCGATAAGAGCGATAGAAGAAGCGAACAAGAATAACAGGATAGTGTTTCTTGTTGCTCAAAAGCAAGCTACAAGGCGGAACCCCGATCCGGAAGACATGTACGAGATTGGTACTGTTGCAGTTATAATGCGTTTTCTAAGGCTTCCGGACAATAGGGTAAAAATCCTGGTACAAGGGATAAGCAAGGCCAGGATTGTTGAACACATCCAGGTGGATCCTTTTTACAGGGTGCGAATTGAACCCATACCCGAGCCTAATGTCACGGAAATGAGCATAGAAATGGAAGCACTGATGCGCAATGTTAAAGAACAGAGTGAAAAGATACTCTCATTGCGCGGGCTTCTGTCTCCGGATGTAATTAAAGTACTAAGCAGCGTTGAAAATCCGATCAGGCTTGCCGATCTCGTGGTTGCCAACTTGCGCCTCAAAGTAAAGGAAGCGCAGGAAGTCCACGAGATAAACGATCCGGTAAGGCGCCTTCAAAAAGTAAACGAATACTTGACCAGGGAATTGCAGTTGTCCACCGTACAGGCCAAGATCCAATCCGAAGCCAAGGAAGAAATGAGCCGAACCCAGCGGGAGTACTATCTTCGAGAGCAGCTTCGCGCAATTAAAAGAGAACTTGGCGAACTGGAAGATAAAGACGACGAGATAGAAGAATTTCACAAAAAGATCGTTAAGGCCAAAATGCCTGCCTACGCTGAAAAAGAAGCGTTGAAGCAGCTCAATAGGCTTGAGCAGATGCATCCTGATGCCGCTGAGGCTTCTCTGATAAGGGGCTACCTTGAATGGCTTGTAGAACTTCCCTGGCGCAGGAGCACAAGGGACAGGCTGGATCTTAGGGCTGCCCAGAAAGTTCTTGATGAAGACCACTATGATTTAAAGGAAGTTAAGGAAAGAATCCTGGAATACTTGGGGGTTAGAAAATTAAACAAGAAAATGAAGGGACCGATACTTTGCTTTGTTGGTCCTCCTGGTGTGGGAAAAACCTCGCTGGGAAAGTCAATTGCCCGTGCCATGGGGCGCCGTTTTACTCGAATATCCCTTGGCGGACTTAAGGATGAAGCGGAAATACGGGGGCACAGGCGAACCTACATCGGGGCACTTCCGGGAAGAATTATCCAGGGAATAAAGAATGCCGGATCGAATAACCCGGTTTTCATGATGGATGAAATAGACAAGATAGGAACGGATTTCAGGGGAGATCCCTCAGCTTCTCTATTAGAAGTACTTGACCCTGAGCAAAATGTGGCTTTCAGTGATCATTACCTGAACCTTCCCTTTGATCTTTCTAAGGTTATGTTTATTGCCACTGCTAATCTGGTTGAACCGATACCACCTGCACTTCGGGATCGTATGGAGATAATTCGTATATCGGGCTATACCGAGGAAGAAAAGCTTAAGATTGCTCTCCGTTACCTCCTGCCCAGGCAAATAAAAGAACATGGGTTGCAAGCATCTCAAATTAGAATATCAGAGTCTGCTATTCTAAAAATTATTACAGAATATACAAGGGAATCAGGCCTGCGAAACCTTGAAAGGGAAATAGGAAAACTTTGCAGAAAAATTGCCAGGAAAGTCGCAGAAGGACAAAGGGGAACATTTCAGGTTACCGTGAATAACTTACACAAGTACCTCGGGCCGGCAAAGTTTCTGCCTGATATTCAACTACGGGGGGACAGGATAGGGGTGGTTACAGGTGTCGCTTACACGGAATACGGCGGGGAAATTCTAAAGGTTGAGGCTACGGTGGTCAGGGGAAAAGGAGCATTAATGCTGACGGGGCAACTGGGTGAAGTGATGCGAGAATCTGCGCAGGCAGCCATGACTTACACTAGAAGTAGGGCAGATTATTTAAAGCTAGAAGAAGACTTCTACCAGAAGCACGACATCCACATTCATGTGCCGGCAGGAGCTATACCAAAGGATGGTCCCTCTGCAGGGGTAACGATAACAGCTGCCCTCGTTTCAGCCCTGACGAAAATGCCGGCAAGAGGTGATGTGGCGATGACAGGGGAGATTACCTTGAGCGGTGAAGTGCTTCCAATTGGTGGTTTAAAAGAAAAAGCCCTGGCGGCTGTTCGAGCTCGCATACCAACGCTGATAATCCCTTCGGAAAACAAGAGAGATCTCGACCAGATGCCCAGGTACGTGAAAAGGAAGCTGGAGTTTGTCCCTGTAGAACACATGGATGAAATACTGCCAATGGTTTTCAAAAAGGAAGATTTAGATCAATTGGCTAAAAGAACTTGTAAAGAGTAAAAGAACAGGATGAGCAAAGGATTAAAACGATGACTGTAGCTTACTTTGATTGTTTTTCGGGCATAAGCGGTGACATGATAGTTGGGGCCCTTATAGACCTGGGAGTTACCGAGGAAATTCTTCATTCGGAAATCCAGAAGGTTCCCATTTCCGGCTATTGCCTCGAGATAGAAAGAGAACCTCGAGGGATGATTAGCGGCACAAGGTTCAGGGTTGTAGTAAAGGAACCACAGGGAGCTCCCAAAACGTATAATGATATCAGGGAGATTATAGAGAAAAGTGATCTTGAGGAAGATATCAAGGAAAAGACCCTGGCCATTTTTCATCGCCTGGCATGGGCAGAGGCAACAGTACACCGCGAAGAACTTGGTGAAGTCCATTTCCACGAAGTGGGAGCAATCGATGCTATAGTAGATATAGTATGCAGTGTTGTGGGTCTGAAATTTCTTAAGGTTGATACAATTTTTGGTTCCAGGATTCCGTTGGGTAGTGGTTTTACAACGTGCGCTCATGGTACAATACCCATTCCTGCCCCTGCAACCTTGATTCTTTTAGAAAATGTGCCCGTATACGACAGCGGACAGAGAAGAGAAATGGTGACGCCGACCGGAGCTGCAATCCTGACTACTCTCGCCCAGGACATCGGGAAAGTACCAAATATGAAGCCCAAGGCTGTCGGATACGGTGTCGGTGAGAATCCAACTATCAATCCGCCTAACTTACTCCGAATTGTTCTTGGATATGACGAGGAAATGTACCGGCGAGAGGTTCTGACTATGTACGAAACCAATGTGGACGATATGAATCCCCAGTTTATTGACTATTTACTGGAGTGTTTGAAGGAAGCCGGGGCACTAGATGTGAACGTAATACCTGTGCAGATGAAAAAGAACCGGCCGGGCATGTTGTTACGGGTTTTATTGTCCCCGGAATCCAGAGGAAGAGTTGAGGAGGTACTGTTTCGAGAGACCACAACACTGGGGATACGTTCTTTCGATGTAGACCGAATAAGCTTGCGACGCGAGTATATTGATGTTAATACCAAGTATGGAATTTTTAAGGTAAAAGTTGCTTGGACTTCGGATAATCGACCCCGGGTTTACCCTGAATACGATGATTGTAAGATTGTAGCACGGGCAAAAAAGGTTCCTCTACAGTTAATCTATGATGAAATACACGCCGAGGCGAGAAAGATGCTTGAAGAGTGACATCCGGCTGCAGAGCGATCATGCGCCCGGCTTAAAATAGCAAAATATCCTGATGTATAAGCGAAGCCATCTCTGCTTCTGTACTGGGAGGGAGGATGAAAGGGGAGATAATCGCCATCGGGAACGAACTCGTTTCAGGACGTGTCCAGGACAAAAATACATTTTTCCTTGCACAACGTCTGTCTCGTTATGGCCTTGAAATCAGTTCCATAAGGATAATTCAAGACAATGAGCAAGCTATTGTCGAATGTTTAAAGAATGCTTGCAACAGATCTACTTTTGTTATTGTTACCGGCGGACTTGGACCTACCGAAGATGATCTGACCGTAAGGGCCGCAAGCAAGGCGTTTGGCCTCCCTCTTAAGCGTGATCCCGTAAGCTGGAAAATCCTTAAGGATTACACAGAATCACATAATATTCCCTTGTATGACAATGTTAAAAAGATGGCGAATCTGCCGGAAGGTGCGAGAAAGCTGGACCCGAAAACCCCCAGAGCCGGGTTTTCACTTGAGTTCAACGGATGTTTTTTTTATTTTTTACCCGGCGTGCCGGAAGAAGTCAGGGAACTCTTTGACAGGGTAGTACTAGAAGAGTTGTTAAATAAATGTGGAAGCCGGCCCCGTGTATTAACGAGGATTATCAAGGTCTTCGGCTTGAGGGAATCCGAAATTGAAAATCGGATCCTGGACATTTTACCGAACTTTGATACCGTATCGGTGAGTTATCTGCCTTGTTTCCCGGAGCATCATTTGCATGTAACTGCGAAAGGCAAGGAGGAAAAAGAGGCTGAAAAAGAATTCCTGGAATTTGTTTCTCTTGTTTCTGAACGCCTCGGCGATTTCGTGTACGGCTATGACGAAGATTCGCTTGAAAGCGTCGTGGGAGACCTACTGAGGAGCGAAAACTTCACTTTATCCATCGCAGAATCGTGTACCGGTGGCCTGATTGGACACAGGATAACAAATGTGCCTGGTTCTTCGGATTATTTCAAGCTCGGAGTTGTAGTATACAGCAACGAAGTCAAGGAGTCGGTCCTAGGTGTGGATAGAGAACTGCTTGTTCGCTTCGGGGCCGTGAGTGAACAGGTTGCAAGAGCAATGTGTGAGGGTGTAAAAAAGCTTGGGGAAACGCATTATTCTGTTGCCACCACTGGTATTGCGGGACCCACCGGTGGAACTCCCGATAAACCTGTGGGGACAGTTTATATCGCAATCTCTGGTCCGGACACGACATTTGTTAGGAAGTATCTATTTAGTGGAAGTCGTACGGAAATCAAAACCATGACTTCCCAGGTGGCCCTGGATACCTTGAGGAGAACTCTTTTGAAAATGGCAGAAAAATGATAAGAACATTTATAGCTATAAGAATACCTTCTGAGTACAGGGAAGCGATAGGCAAGTTGCTTGAAGAATTGAAAAGTACCGGTGCCGCGGTACGGTGGGTAAAACCAGAAAGTATGCATATTACATTAAAGTTTTTAGGTAACGTGAAGGAGGAATTAATCCCCGAGATATCAAAAGGAATTTCTCAGGCTGTAAAAAACCGGAAATTTATTGAACTCCGCGCCAAGGGCTGTGGAGCATTTCCGGGACTTAATAATCCGCGTGTGGTATGGGTTGGAATCCACGGGGAGGTAGACCTTCTCGGAGAATTGCAGGCGGATTTGGAAAAACGGCTCATGCCCTTGGGATTTGCGCCGGAAAAACGGCCTTTTAGAGCTCACTTGACTCTGGGAAGATTGAAAGGAAACAGAGGAAAAACGAAACTTGTTTCACTGTTAAGAGAAAAAAGCCGCTTCGAGTTGGAGCCGTTCAAGGTTAAAGAAGTAATTCTCTACAGGAGCGACCTAAAACCGACAGGAGCAGAATATACGGCTCTTGAAACAATTCCTTTGAGTCCGGGGTAATTCTTGAAAACCAAATAAAGTCTCTTTATCGAGGAGAAAGATATGACACAGGGAGATGATCGACAACAAGCAATATCGGCCGCCCTTTCTCAGATAGAAAGAGAATTTGGGAAGGGATCCATCATGAAAATGTCCGAGGGACTTCACATAGGAGAAGTCCCGGTTATACCTACTGGGTCCATTGCCCTGGATATTGCCCTTGGTGTTGGCGGGGTGCCTAGGGGTAGAGTAATTGAAATATTTGGCCCAGAGTCTTCTGGTAAAACAACTCTCGCCTTGCATATAGTGGCAGAGGCACAAAAAAGGGAGGGGATTGCAGCTTATATCGATGCCGAACACGCACTGGATGTAGCTTATGCAAAGCAACTGGGGGTTGATATAGATAACTTGTTGATAAGCCAGCCGGACACAGGAGAACAGGCTCTTGAAATTGCAGATATCCTTGTAAGAAGCGGAGCCATAGACGTTATTGTGATAGACTCTGTTGCTGCCCTGGTTCCAAGGGCAGAGATCGAAGGAGAAATGGGTGATGCCCATGTGGGGCTTCAGGCACGTTTGATGAGCCAGGCACTGAGGAAATTAACGGCTAACATTAGTAAGTCGAGGACCCTGGTAATATTTATAAACCAGATTCGAATGAAGATCGGAACTATGTTCGGGAGTCCAGAGACAACCACGGGTGGTAACGCGCTAAAGTTTTATTCATCGGTTCGACTTGATATTAGGAGAATTGGGGCAATAAAACAAGGACAGGAAGTTGTCGGTAACAGGACCAGGGTGAAGGTGGTTAAAAACAAGCTGGCTCCACCATTCAAAGAGGCAGAGTTCGACATAGTCTATGGGAAGGGAATTTCCAAGGAAAGTGATCTGCTCGATATTGCGGTAAGGGCTAAGATAGTGAACAAAAGCGGCGCTTGGTACTCGTTCAAGGGGGAAAGGCTGGGACAGGGGCGTGATAATGTGGCCCGTTTTCTTTCAGAGAATCCTGACATTATGAATGAAATAGAAACATTGGTCAGGGAACATTTCGGGCTAAAACAACTTGGTGAAACTAAGGGAGAACATCTGAAAGAGGTTGCCGCTGAATGATGGACCTGTCGGGTACCCGGTGTTTTTCGTGCAACCGGATAACTAGGTAGAAAAAAGGGAGCATCGATTTATGAAGTTCATGAAAGCAAAAGAAATCAGACAGGCGTTCTTAGAATTTTTTCACGAAAGAGGTCACACTATAGTGAAAAGTTCTTCACTTGTACCCCACGATGATCCGACGCTACTTTTTACCAACGCGGGTATGGTTCAGTTTAAGAGGTGTTTCCTTGGAGAGGAAGATCGAGGTTACAAGCGAGCGACGAGTTCTCAAAAATGCATGAGGGCAGGAGGCAAACATAACGATCTCGAAAATGTGGGACAGACAGCCCGTCATCATACGTTTTTTGAGATGCTCGGTAACTTTTCCTTCGGAGACTACTTCAAGGAGGAAGCAATACAGTTTGCATGGGACTTTCTTGTAGGCGTACTTGAACTGCCTCCGGAAAAACTTTATGCGACGGTTCATGAAGGGGACGATGTCCTGAATATCGGTCCGGATGATGAAGCCAGGAAATTCTGGGCGAGGTATTTGCCGGAAGAGAGAATACTGGCATTTCCCACCAAGGATAATTTTTGGGCGATGGGTGATACCGGTCCCTGTGGTCCATGTTCTGAGATTTTGATTGACCAGGGAGAACAAATGGGTTGCGGACGTCCGGAGTGCGCACCGGGGTGTGACTGCGACCGCTACCTTGAATTGTGGAACCTTGTATTTATGCAGTTCAACAGGCAGGATGACGGAACTTTTGAACCGCTTCCAAAGCCCAGCATTGATACCGGAATGGGGCTGGAAAGGATAGCGGCAGTAGTTCAGGGTGTTCCTTCTAACTATGATACCGATCTTTTTACCCCTATCATTTCTTACATCGAAGAAATAAGCGGTTATGCTCACGGAAAAGATCCCGAAAAGGATGTATCTATTAAAGTAATTGCCGATCATAGCAGGGCTGCCGCCTTTTTGATCGGTGACGGAATTTTGCCTTCCAATGAAGGGCGAGGATATGTTTTGAGGCGAGTTATAAGACGTGCTCTCAGGCATGGCAGGTTTCTAGGGCTGGACAAACCCTTTTTGCACAAAACCGTCGTGAAAGTAATGGAAAGCATGAAGGACGCGTACCCGGAACTGATGGAAAGCAAAAGCTTCATCACAAGGGTTGTGTTAAACGAAGAGGAACGCTTTACTGAGACTCTCGACTATGGGTTGAAACTTCTCAATAACGAAATCAAGCGCCTTGAAGACATGGGTGAAAAGGTAATTCCCGGGGAACTTATCTTCAAGTTGTACGATACCTATGGCTTCCCCATTGACATAATTACTGACCTTGCAAGAGACAAAGGCTTTCAGGTGGACCATGCTGGGTTTGAAAAAAGAATGGAAAGGCAGCGGGAACAATCAAGAAAACACTGGAAAGGCAGTGGCGAGCGAGAACTGGCGCCCGCTTACAGGAAGCTTGGTATGCAGGGTATCAGGACCGATTTTCTTGGCTATGATCAACTTGAGGCCAGGAGCAAAATTGTTGCCCTCGTGATAAATGGTGAACTGGTAGACCAGGCCAGGGAAGGAGATGATATTGAACTGGTCGTAGAAAAGACACCATTTTACGGCGAAGCCGGAGGCCAGGTAGGTGATAAAGGGACCATAAAACATGGTGACTTCGTAATGGAAGTACTTGATACCCTAAAATTGCCCGGGGATTTGATAGTCCATGTGGGAAAAGTCAAAAAAGGAAGCGTCCGGACAGGTGAAGAAGTGGAACTTGTGGTGGATAAGGAACTTAGGGCAGACACTGCCAGAAATCATACGGCGACACACCTGCTTCATGCTGCCCTGAGACAGGTCTTAGGTGATCATGTAAAACAGGCCGGGTCCCTTGTAAGTCCGAAAGGATTCAGGTTTGACCTTACCCATTTTGCGGCAATAACACCTGAAGAGATCAAAAAGATCGAAGAGATTGTGAATGAGAAAATTCGAGAAAATATACCCCTTGAAACCAGGGTCATGACCATGGAGGATGCCCTCAAGGAAGGGGCAATCGCCCTGTTCGAAGAAAAATACGGCGAAACGGTCAGGCTTGTACAGATAGCTGAAGTAAGCAAGGAACTATGCGGTGGCACTCATACCTCTCGCACTGGAGATATCGGGTTGTTTCTCATTACCCATGAAACAAGTGTCGCTGCAGGTGTGAGGCGAATTGAGGCCGTGACGGGTAGAGAGGCCTTGGCTTACGTGCAAGCTCAAAGGGATAGCATAAATGATATTTGCAGACTTGTGAAAACTAGCCCACAGGATCTTTCCTCGAGAATAACTCAGCTTCTTGAAAACCAGAAGAATCTGGAAAAAGAACTGGCAGCATTGAAAGCTTCACTTAGTTCTAGAAAGACCTTTGACCTGATGGATAAAGTAAAAGAAGTGAAAGGAGTGAAGCTTCTGGTAACTGAGGTTGAAGCGGATTCTCCGAAGATTCTGCGGGATATGATGGATAAGTTGAAACAAAAGATCCAATCCGGGGTGATAATACTGGGAGCGAAAAACAAGGGAAAAGTTATGCTGGTTGCGGGTGTTACCGATGATCTCGTTTCAAAAATATCAGCAAACGACCTCATAAAAAAGATGGCTGCCATTGTGGGTGGCGGCGGTGGCGGTCGGCCTGACATGGCTCAGGCTGGTGGCAGTAGGCCCGAGAAATTATCAGAAGCGCTTGAAGCTTCTTTGAAAATAGTAGAGGAGATGGCAAGCTAAATGCCTGCTAATTTACCACCTCAATACTTTGAAGCTGAACAGCGTTACAGGCAAGCAAAGACTCCCGCAGAGAAGATTGCTGCTCTGGAGGAAATGCTGACTATTATGCCCAAACACAAGGGAACCGATAAACTGCGGGCTTCTCTTAGGCAAAAAATATCAAAGCTCAAAACTCAGGCTCAGAAAAAGAAAGCAACAACATCAAAAAGAGATCCGGCAAGCGCCATAGAAAAAGAAGGGGCCGGGCGCCTCGTTATTGCTGGTATGCCAAACGTGGGGAAATCTTCCCTTGTAAGAGCAGTGACAAACGCCACTCCGGAAGTGGCTGATTTTCCCCACTCGACTTGGAAACCTGTTCCTGGAATGATGCCCTATGAGAATATCCAGATCCAGGTTGTAGATACTCCACCTCTTAACCAGGACTACAATGAACCTTGGCTTATAGAATTGATGAAGCGAACAGACCTCCTGGGAATCATGGTTGATCTTCATGCAGACCCGATTCAGCAACTTGAAACCAGCCTCCAAGTTTTGCAGAAATACAACGTGATTGCTGCTGAATGGCTAGAAGGGAAAAAGCCCGACGAGGAAAGAAGACGAAAACCTACTCCTATAATAATTGCCAATAAAAATGATACTGAGGAAGATGAAGAGATATTCCAAATATTTTGCGAACTGACGGAAACACCTCTTCCGAAGGTTAACATTTCAGCCAAAACAGGATATAATTTAGAAAAATTTTCGAAAACTATCTTTGATCTCCTGGAAGTAATAAGGGTATACAGCAAAGCGCCAGGGAAAGAAGCCGACTTGAGTACACCCTTTATTTTACCCAAAAACAGCACGTTACTAGATTTTGCAGGGAAAATTCACAAAGATTTCGTAAAAAGGTTGAAATATGCAAAAATTTGGGGTAAAAAGGTGTTTGACGGTCAGATGGTCCAGAGAACTCATATTCTGGAAGATGGCGATATAGTTGAAATACACATATGATGTGAGTGTTGGTAAGGAGCAGTAACGCAGATATTTTCCATTCTTGAGGTAGAATCCTGCTAATTGTAGCTCGGCTGCCTTGATTTTGCCCTCTATCATCCTTATCTTTAACGAGGAATCAGGTTCTTCTTCGGTTTCTGAAGAAAATTCCAGTTCGAGGTATCAGTAGTAGAAGCGGGGGGATAGGTCAATTCATCCATACTCAATAAGAGTTGTGAAGGGCACAAATAACCCTATTTAAAAAATAGACTTTATGGGAACTTTTTGACTACGAAGGGGTCAAATATAGCAAAGGATGACAATTTTAGAATAATCTAAACTTGAAAACGAGATTGTCGCCAGAGACAGTGAGAGGTGAGCAATGAAAGCTGTTGCACAAACAAAAACAAGAAAAAGACGGGGAAGACAGAAAAGAACTCCCGATACATTACATGAAACCTTCGGCAAAGAAACTCCCTTGATCAGCGAAGGCGGGGAGATGGTGGATGCGTACGCCCTTTTGACATCTTCTCTTCTGGCCGATAAAAACGAAGAATTTTTGGCAGAAGACGTTACAGAAAATACCGTACCACAGTTGAACATGGCCGAAGGAGAGGAGACCCTGGCTGATGACCACATTAGTTGCTACCTCCGTGAGGTAGCAGCGTATCCTTTGTTGAGCGCAGAGGAGGAAATGAGATTGGCCAGGGAAATAATGGAAGGAGAAGAGGCTCTCAGGAGGTTGGTAGAAGAAAACAAGGATAAGAGCCCAGAGATGCAGAAACTGTGGCAGAAGGTTTCTAAGATAATACAAAATGTTGAGAAATTCCCTGGTGTTCGGGATAAGTTGCTGACCCTGATCATGAAGACATTGCGGGAAGCTGCGGCAAAAGAGGAAGAGCCCGGTTATTTTTCCGGTTTGCTCACTGAAGCTGAGAAACATTTAGGAAGGATCGAATCTGCCAAACACAAACTTATCCAGGGTAACCTTCGTCTCGTCCTCAATATTGCAAAGCAGTATCGTGGACGTGGTATGACGTTTGACGACCTAATCCAAGAAGGAAACATGGGATTGATAAAGGCTGTCGGTCGCTACGATTTTAGCAAGGGATATCGGTTTAGCACATATGCCACATGGTGGATTAGGCAAAGCATAATAAGAAGCATCTATGATAAGACTAGAACGATTCGTTTGCCCGTTCACTTTATCGAGATGAAAAACCTCTTTTTCAAGGTTTACCATAATCTTCTAAAAGAATTGAACAGGGAACCTACACCGGCGGAAATTGCTGAGCATTCCAAGCTGCCGCTCGATAAGGTGAAAATGATTTTCAACATGTCTGCGCGTCCAATTTCCCTGGAGACGCCTATCGGTGAAGACGGGCAAAGACTGGCGGATTTCATCGAGGATGAATCTTCTGATTCTCCAATGGAAGATTATGCAAGAAAAGAGCTTGTTGAAGCGACGAGGGCCTTGTTAGCCTCTTTGCATCCAAGAGAGGAGAAAATCTTGAGGGCTCGATTCGGGATGGACGGTGAAAAACCGAAAACCCTGGAGCAGATTGGTAAAGATTTCAAGGTTTCCAAGGAGAGAATTAGACAGATAGAAAAGAAGGCCCTTAACAAACTAAGACATCCAACCAGAAGAGAACACCTGAAAAGTTTTATGAACGAATAAGCCGGTCAAACGGCGGTTAAGCAAGAAAGCAGGCATTTTGCCTGCTTTTTTGTTTGAAGACTTCTTTATAGATTACGGGTATTCAAGGAAAATATCCAGTATTTTATAGTTTCGAAGCCCCCCGGGGGTGTAGACTGAGATAACATCACCTACCGTTCGCCCGAGGAGATTTCTACCAATAGGAGAACAGATGGATATTTTCCCGTTACTGACATCTGATTCAAAGGGCCCTACTAGTTGGTAGCAGGCTTGCTGGCCGGTATCCAGGTTCAGCACTATCGTTCTGGTTCCGAAGGCCACTCTTTTAGCAATTAGTTTTTGCCCTACCACTACTTCGCATTGCGATAACTTGCGCTCGAGGTCTCTAATCTTACCCTGGACAAAGGCGTGTCGTTCCTGAGCCCACATGAGTTGCTGGTTTCCTATTTTGTAGCCGTAGCTTCGCGACTCAGCTAGCTCATCCAGTACTTCAGGACGAACCCGCCTACGAAGGTGTAACAACTCCTCCAGCAGTTTCTGAAAACCCCTTCTCGTGATGGGGTATTTGTCCGTCAACTTACCACCTCTGCCTTGAGAATTTAAATTCATAATAGCGAATAGAGGGTTCTTTGACAAGGCTTGACGGATGAAGACGTATCAAAAATATCTCATGGTTGGCTAGTGTCCCGGTATGATAGAAGAGTACCTATGAATGTGTGGAGAGATCATTTAAACTCTTCCTGATTCTAAAAAAGTTCCCTGGATTTTAGGGAGCTTATGGCAATAATCGTTTTTGCATCCATAATTTTCCCCGCAGAGATCATAGCGAAGAGACTTTCCATGGTTAAGGTTTCCGTCTTGTTAATCTCGTGAACTGCCGTGAGGTCTCCTTTTTTTACCAGGTCTTTTGCTACGAAGAGATTAATTACCTCGTTGGAATACCCGTACGCAGGATAGTATCTCATCAAAAGATTAAACTCCCCTGCACCGAATCCGGTTTCCTCAAGCAACTCCCTGGAAGCTGCATCTCGCGGGGATTCCCCGTAATCCATTTTGCCTGCCGGTATTTCCAGGGTTTCTCTCCCTACGGCGTATCTCCACTGTTTTACGAGGATAATTTCGTTTTCCGAAATCATTGGCACTATGGCCACAGCTTCCGGGTAGTCGATCCACAGTCTTTCGGTGAGCTTGGATGTTTTGAGTCTTACCCTGTCAAGATGGGCCTTGAAGCTGTGAGTGCAGAGAGTCCCGAGTCGCATAAGCCGTTCTTCCATTTAATACTCCTATGGTATAGATTCCAATTCGATATAAACGTGCCTATCTTTTACGGCAGAGAAAATAGTTCAGATAAAAGTATAAGTAAAGTTCTGCTGGCTAACCGTATGAAAAATGCAAGGCTTCACTGTATGGTTTGATTATCAAGCCACTTTTTGATCGCAAGTTCCAGTTCCCAACCAGTGAAAACCTCGTTACCAATGACTCCTGCCAACCGGGCCATCTTATCCTGTCCCAGGGATTCCTCGAGTTTAGGGCAAAAGTAGTTGACACAAAAAGAATATCTTGCGACAAGTTTACATCCATGGCTACCTATAAAAAAACACTGATTTTTGTGTTCCCTGTTAAGTGGCAACTGCACTCCCAAAAGAAGATTTATTAATAGAAGGATTTCATTGTAGTTTTCTTCCATACCCTCGAAGCAACAGCTGCCGTGAATTTCTTGGGCACATTTGCTGCACGCAGCACTTACACCAAACTTTTTAAACATGGAATCCGTAGTGTCTATTGCGTGCTTGTATCTTCCTACTTGCGCAGAAATAATCGTGTTTTCAAGCATATCCTGCCCATAGTTCTGGTATAGCTCGCGTGCTTTGTTAATATGCTCAAGAACTTTTTCGACTCGCTTCATTGTTATGCCATGGAGAGGAAGTAGTCTATAGCTATTTTAGACGAGAAATTTTTAGGCTTATGTCTACAGCCGGTGCGGAATGAGTTAAGGCTCCGAGGCTAATAATGTCAACTCCCGTTGCCGCATAATCTTTTATGTTTTCCAGGCTAATTCCGCCGGAGGCTTCAAGTATTGCTTTTCCCCTGACAATCGCGACGGCTTCTTTAACCTCTTCAGGTGTCATATTGTCCAGAAGTATTACGTCTGCCCCTTCTGAGACCGCTTCTTTCAATTGTTCAATGGTTTCTACCTCGATTTCAACCTTAACAAGATGATGGGAGTATTCTTTTGCTTGGCGGATTGCTTGCCGTATACCGCCAGCTCCGGCAATATGGTTGTCCTTAATCAGAATCCCATCAAATAGGCCAAACCTGTGGTTTCTTGCTCCGCCGTCCCTTACAGCTTTCTTTTCCAGCGCTCTCCAGAGGGGGGTTGTTTTCCTGGTGTCCACCAGGCGTACGGGGTAATCCTTCACTGCTTCAACAAATCTCCTTGTAAGAGTTGCTATGCCGCTGAGACGTTGAAGCAGGTTTAAAGCGACTCTTTCCCCCGACAAAATAATTCTAAGTTTCCCTTCTACTTCAAGGAAAGTTGATCCAGGTTCGATTTGAACTCCGTCTGGATAAAGTCTAGAAATCTTGGTGTCCGGATCGAGTAATTTAAAGGTTCTTTCAAACGCACTTGTCCCAGAGATAACCATGGCTTCTTTGGCAATTACCATGGCTTTTGCGTCAATAGCTTCGCTAATCAAAGCATCCGTGGTCACGTCACCATTGCCCAGATCTTCCGCCAAAGCTGCCTTGAGAAGAAGATCCAGCGTAGGGTTTAAAACGTCCATTATTGCTAAGCTTCCGATTGAATAGCTTTTATGGTTTCATAATTATTCTGCAATTTTTTGAGCTTTGTGTCGAGGCGATCAAACTTGGCTTTTTCCTTTTGGACAATCTCCGGGGGTGCTTTTTCAAGGAAGCTCTGACTCTGTAATTTCTTTCGGGTCCTACCCATTTCTTTTTCAAGCTTGTTGATCTCTTTCTCTAGCCGCTTCTTTTCTGCTTCAAAGTCTATCACACCCCTCAACGGAACGAAGATCTCCATGCCACAAACCACCGCACTTGCGGCCGCCTTGGGCTTCTGCCCGTCCACCCTGATTGTAAAATTGGCAAGTTTTGCGAGGTCTTTTATTGTTTGCTCAGTAGATTCCAGAAGTACCTTATCTTCTTGTGAAGTACAAAGGCATTCGGCGTCAATCAGCTTTGCCGGAGGTATGTTCATTTCTCCCCTGATGTTCCTGATGCTGCCAATGACTTCGGTAATGACCTCCATCTTTCTTTCAGCCTCATCATCAATCAATTCATGCCTGATTCCGGGAAATGATGCTACCATGATACTGACTGCATCGTCATGTTTTGGCAATTTTTGCCATAATTCTTCGGTTACAAAAGGCATAACCGGGTGTAGCAACTTGAGCATACTTTCGAGAACGTAGAGCATCGTTTTTTGGGTTTGTCTTTTCTCTGGTCCATCTTCACCGTAAAGGGTCGGCTTGATTATCTCCAGGTACCAGTCACAGAATTGATGCCAGAAAAACTGGTAACATGACGTGGCAGCCTGGTTAAAGACGTAGTTTTCAAGAGAGTATTCAACTTCTTCGATTACTCGCTGTAGGACACTCAAAATCCAGCGGTTTGCAAGGGTTGTGGGTTTTTCTGGGTAATCGCCTTCGATCTCGAAATCTCCAAGATTCATTAGGGCAAAGCGAGAGGCATTCCAGATCTTGTTAACAAAATGCCTGTAGCCCTCAATACGCTCTTCGGACAATTTTATGTCTCGCCCCTGAATCGCGAAGGCAGTCAAAGTAAATCTTAGAGCATCGGTACCGTACTTGTCCATCATGATGAGCGGGTCAATTACGTTACCCTTTGATTTACTCATTTTCTGGCCTTCTGCGTCTCGTACCAGGGCATGAATGTAAACATCATAAAAAGGAACGTCTTTCATGAAATAGAGCCCCATCATCATCATTCTTGCTACCCAGAAAAAGAGTATATCAAACCCGGTAACAAGAACGGAGGTCGGGTAAAAGCGTTCTAATTCGGGAGTTTCCTCCGGCCAGCCAAGCGTAGAAAAAGGCCATAAAGCGGAACTAAACCAAGTGTCAAGCACATCGGTGTCTTGCCAAATATCTGTGCTGCCGCAACTAGTACAACTCTTCGGCGTTTCCATGGAAACGGTTACTTCGCCACAATCATTGCAATGCCAGGCGGGAATCCGGTGTCCCCACCAAATCTGCCTCGAAATACACCAGTCCTCGATATTTTCCAGCCAATCAAAGTAATTTTTCCTCCACTGCTCCGGAATGATTCGAGTACGGTTTTCTCTGACCGCTTTGATTGCCTCTTCGGCCAGAGGCTTGATCTTCACGAACCATTGCTTGGAGAGAGCAGGTTCTATGACCGTTTTGCATCGGTAACAGTGCCCTACCCTATGTTGGTACTTTTCAATCTTTTCGAGAAATCCCTCTTTTTTAAGGTCTTCTACTATCCTGTCACGGCACTCATACCTGTCTAAACCGGCATATCTGCCGGCTTCATCTGTCATTTTTCCTCTTCCGTCAATAACCTGGACTGTATCCAGTTCATGCTTCTTCCCAATTTCAAAATCGTACGGGTCGTGAGCAGGGGTTATTTTAAGGGCACCTGTACCGAAATCTGGATCTACGTAAGGATCGGTGATTATTGGGAGTACTCTTCCAACGAGCGGAAGGACTGCTTTCTTGCCATGGAATTTTTTGTACCTTGGGTCATCCGGATTCACTGCCACGGCGGTATCACCCAACATCGTTTCGGGTCGTGTTGTGGCGACGGTTATATAATCGTTTTCTCCATCTATGGGATACTTAATGTAGTACAAGAAGCCGTCGTGTTCTTCGGGTTCTACTTCCAGGTTGGCTAAGGCCGTTTCACATCTCGGGCACCAGTTGATTATCCTATGTCCCCTGTAGATAAGTCCGTCATTGTACAGGGTTACGAAAACGAGTCTCACCGCCCTTGATAGCCCTTCATCCATGGTGAAACGTTCCCGTGCCCAATCACAGGAAGCTCCGAGCCTTTTTAGCTGGTTTACTATTTTTCCACCATATTCTTCTTTCCACTCCCATACCCGCTCAATGAACTTTTCCCTTCCCAGTTGCTGCCGGGTTAGCCCTTCTGAAGCGAGTTGTTTTTCGACAACATTTTGAGTCGCAATGCCCGCGTGATCGGTTCCAGGCATCCAGAGGACTATGTACCCTTTCATCCGCTTGTATCTGCAAAGAATATCCTGAAGGGTGTTGTTCAGGGCATGCCCCATGTGAAGGGAACCCGTTACGTTCGGAGGTGGAATCACGATTGAGAAGGTTTCCCCTTCGGCCTTCTCATCAGCGTGGAAAAGGTTCTTATCCAGCCAGAACTGATACCATTTCTGTTCTACTTTAGAGGGTTCGTACGCTTTGGGAAGAGTCTTATCGTCTGTCATAGCTTGTCCGTTACTATCTCCGTTGCTTGTTTCAAAATTACATTGGTATATTTCCGTGTTTCTTAGGAGGTAACATCTCCCTCTTGGTTGACAGGGTTTCAAAAGCGTCAATTAGTCTCTTACGGCTTTCGCTGGGTACTATGACGCCGTCGATGTAGCCCCTTGATGCGGCAATGTATGGGTTGTAAAGGAGTTTCCTGTATTCTTCAATTTTTTCTTTCCTCTTGGCTTCAGGATCTTCCGCCGCGGCTATCTCTCTCCTATGTATTATATTTGCCGCACCTTCCGCACCCATAACAGCTATTTCGGCAGTAGGCCATGCCAGCACGATATCTGCCCCAAGATCTCTGGAACACATTGCAAGGTACGATCCGCCATAGTCCTTCCTGGTAATCAGGGTGACTTTGGGGACAGTGGCTTCCGAGTAGCACCACAGAAGCTTTGCACCGTGCCTAATTATTCCTCCCCATTCCTGTTCGCTGCCGGGGAGGTATCCGGGAACATCCGCAATGGTTAGAAGTGGAATATTGAAGGAATCACAAAAGCGGATGAATCGTGTGGCTTTGTCAGATGAATTGATGTCCAGGCAACCGGCCAGAACTAGGGGCTGGTTTGCGATGATACCTACTGGTCTTCCGTTTAACCGGGCGAAACCGACAACTATGTTCTGAGCATAATCCTTGTGTACCTCGAAAAAGAAACCGTCATCTACCACGGATGTGATTACTGCCTTGATGTCGTATGACCCCATGGGGTTGTCAGGGATGATTGAATCAAGCTCGGGACAAATCCTGTTGGGATCGTCATTTGTGGGTGAAATCGGGGGATCGTCAACGTTATTGTCAGGGAGAAAAGTGAGCAGTGTTTTAATCTGTTCTATTGCATCCTCGTCGCTTTCGCACGCAAACTGGGCAACACCGCTTTTCGATGCATGTGCATTAGCTCCACCAAGTTCTTCGTGGGTTATTACTTCACCAAGCACCGACTTTATGACATCAGGGCCCGTTATGAACATGTAGCTGGTTTTCTTAACCATGAAAACAAAATCCGTCATTGCAGGAGAATAAACGGCACCTCCGGCGCAGGGTCCCATGATCGCTGAAATCTGGGGAATAACCCCCGATGCGATGGCATTTCTGTAAAAAATCTGACCGTAACCGGAAAGGGCATCAACACCTTCCTGGATTCGTGCGCCACCGGAGTCGTTAAACCCGACCAATGGTGCTCCAACCTTGAGAGCAAGATCCATTACCTTGCATATCTTCTTTGAGTGCATTTCACCCAGAGTTCCGGCTCTCGCAGTGAAGTCCTGGGAAAAGGCAAATATTTTTCTACCGTTTACAAGCCCGTATCCGGTGATTACTCCGTCGGCAGGAATTTCCATTTTATCGAGGCCAAACAGGGTACCCCTATGCTTAACAAAGATGTCTAGCTCTTTAAAGGTGCCCGGATCGAAGAACTTGTCCAGCCTCTCCCTTGCCGTCAATTTACCTCGCTGGTGCTGCTTCTCAACGGCCTTTGGGCCACCCATTTCTTTGACCTTAGCCTCTTTTTCTTTTAGCTCGCGAATCTTATCAGCCACAATTCCCATAACGGTATCTCCTCTCAAATAAAATGCCTCAGGCAGTCCATTGACTCAATCTTCCGATGCCTATTCAGTTTTATAGAAACGGATTTTCAACAAATTCGAAATATTGTAATCTGCAAGCCCTTCTTGTCAAGGTTTTTCTAGCAGCTTGCCGAAGAAGGAGCGTTCACTGGTGAGCACTTAAAACTTCAATAAGTTGAACTCATCTTCAAGGAGGTCAAAGAAGATAAAAAGATTGGCACCAACATTTTTGCCCAAAAGCACTTTTACGCCTTCAGAAACCATTATTCCTGCTGCTACAGGTGGAGTAAAAGAAGGGTTCCCCAGTTTGTTTTCTACGCCTTTCGACATTGATCCGTAGATCGTGTTTATAACGTTGTTTCCGGGCCATACAACCGCTACCTGCCCATACCATCCTCCTATTGCTCCGTGGACAAGCGGGAGGTTGTTCCGTGTTGCAATGTTCTGTAAAAGAATCCGTGAAGACGGGTTATCCAGGCAGTCGAAAACAAGATGTGCTCCTTTGAAGAGTTTTTCGTTAACATTTTCCAGTTTTTCTTTTATTGGAATGAAGTTGATATGGCTATTGATCGCCCTGGCGTGTGCCGCAGCCACAAGGGCTTTCGGTTGTCCCACAGAAGGTTCGTCTGAAAGTAGCTGGCGATTCAGGTTTGTTTCGTCAAAGACATCATGATCGATGCCCGCTATCGTTCCAATACCAAGCCGGGCGGAAATATCTAGTACATGGCCACCAAGTCCTCCGAGGCCGGCCACAATTATTTTGCAAGACAAAAGCTTCCTTTGCCCGTCGATTCCAAGGATGCCAAGGTTCTGAGAGTACCTGGGAAGTGCACTGACCTTGTTGCTGCCTTGACCTCCTTTGTTGTGTCGTGAAGACATAGGATTAATTATCCTCCTCCAACCTTGGGAAAAAGTGAAACGGTGTCTCCAGCTCTGATTTCGGTGTCCAATGAAGCGTGCTTTCGATTTACAAAAACAATGGCTACTTCCTCCGGGTCTATTTTGAAGTGATCGAGAATATCACCCACAGTTCTCACTTCGTCTGCTCGTATTTTTGTTTTCTTGAATCTTCCTTCCTGAAGGGTGGCGAAAAGTCGAACCTCTATCTCTTCCATTACCTTATCCCTTTGAAAAATATGTTTCGCCTGAAAACAATTTCCGGGGATAGAAGCCTGGCTGGGGAAATGGTGGGCGGGGAGAGATTCGAACTCTCGACTTCCACCGTGTGAGGATGGCACTCTCACCACTGAGTTACCCGCCCGAATAGCGTTATTAATTTTTATATGTATACTAATTCAATACCTAAGTGGTTTCAATAGAAATTTTGTCTCTGTCTTAATCCCTTATGAAACCTCTGATTAATTATTCAAATATCCGAGGGCTTCACTTACGTCATGCCTGCACCCTGATCTAATGAGGGGGGCTTGACGCGGCATCCATCCAAAGGTTGATAGATTCCGGATCTACCCTTCGCTCCGTCCGGAATGACGGATTTTACATTATGCTAGTAGTCCCTCTTTAATAGATTCCTAGTTCTAGGAATCCAATTTTATCAGAGTTTCCTATTATGGATATCTACCCTTTACTTTCTCTTCGTGTCTTGTTATCGTTAACTTAACAGAAGGTTAACATGAAGTTTACTTAAGGTCTAATACCTAAGGCAGCGAAGCCGCAACCAAAAGTCAGGATAAACATTAATGGTTTCGTAAAAAGTCCTAAAAACCGGTCATTGCGAGGATCCCACACCCACTTTATGATAATGTTTTCGAGTTAATGTCAAGATATATGGCTTAAAGTGGGTGTGGGAGACGCGGCAATCTCATCAGTAAGGAATTGAGGATTAGGGATTAATCAGCTTCTGCTTTAGCCCGTAATCCATCAATCCTTACTCCGGTCTTACCCGCCATAATCAGTTAGATTGCTTCGCTTCGCTCGCAATGACAAAACAGGAGATTTTTTGCGATACTGTCAGGATTAAGACGCTCTAAAGCGTTACATGTTTATAGGGTAGTATTCTAAACGGGACCGAAAATGCTACTCCCGGAAGTCTAATTTAGGGAAGAGTTATGCTTCATTTTCTAGCAAGGTTGCCGGTTTGCGCATCCTTCGGGGATGTTTACAACTCCTCGCTTTTGGCGAAGAAAAATTTTGCATTGCCTCAAAGCGAGTTGTCATTTCCGCGGAAGCGGGAATCCAGTGTTTGCTGTGCTTGCAATTCTTGGATGCCGGGCCAAACCCTGCTCCTGATTAGATCAAGAGGCCAAAATGATGACTGTAGCAATCTGGCGCCAGGAGCCGATTTTAATCAGCCGTCATGAAACCTCTCGTTTTATATTATAGACGAGAGTTGCTTAGTTCAACTTTGAGGGATACGGAGATGGCTCAAGAACTTCAATATCATGATATTGACCTGTCCAAGGGTTGTTCATCTATTTTTTCCCCCGCCTACTTCGATCAGATCTGTGACCTTATACCGGACGGCATCCTTGTTATAAATCGAGAAGGTAAAATTGTATATGCAAATGTTGCGGTAGAGTCTATCAGCGGGTATAGCGCCAGGGAATTAATAGGGCAGTCATGTACCGTTTTCAGGGGAGATTCTTGCATGTTGCCAGGAGGCGACATGTCGAGATGTGCACTTTTCAGGGGGCAGAAGTTTCACAAACGTAGGTGTACGATTATACACAAGGACGGACACCCTGTTCATATCCTGAAAAATGCCGTAGCAGTCCGTGATTCTGACGGACAGTTTACCGCTGCAATTGAATCTATCACCGATATTTCCGAAATTGTAAGGCGAGACCAGGAAATTCACACACTGAGACAGAAGCTGTCTCAACCATCCGGTTTTATGGGTATGATTGGAAGCAGCCCTCCCATGCAGAAGGTGTTTGACCTTATCAAAAGTGCGGCTCTAAGCGATGCACCTGTTATCATTTACGGTGAAAGCGGGACGGGGAAAGAACTCGTAGCGGCAGCAATTCACAAGCTTAGCAAAAGAAGGCGTGGCCCTTTCATAAAGGTTAACTGTGCAGCGCTTAGCCGCTCGCTCCTTGAAAGCGAGCTTTTCGGACACGTTAAAGGGGCATTCACGGGCGCAAACAAGGACCGGATTGGTCGATTTGAAGCCGCTCACAGGGGAACCCTTTTTCTCGATGAAATCGGGGATATTCCCCTCGGAGTACAGGTTAAGTTGCTCAGGGTCCTTGAGAGCAAAGAAATAGAAAGGGTGGGTGACTATCATCCCATATCGGTTGATGTTCGGTTTATATCTGCCACTCACCGGGACCTTCCTACACGTATCGAAGAAGGAAAGTTCAGAGACGATCTCTACTACAGGCTTAACATCATACCAATCTACCTACCGCCACTGAGGGAAAGGGAAGGAGACCTGGTTCTTTTGATTAATTACTACGTGGAAAAGATAGCCCAACGGACCAAGCGACCCGTCCCAGCAATCAGCCCGCCCGCCCTAAAAGCGCTTCTCTCGTACCCGTGGCCTGGAAACGTGAGAGAGTTATTCGGGGCTCTTGAGTACGCCTTTGTTACCTGTAGATCCAATTACATAGAACCGGAACACCTTCCTATGACAATCATAGGAAAAAAACATAAAAAAACCACTAAAAGAAGGAAAATGGAAGATTTGATCAAAAGTCAGGACGAGATACTGGATGCCCTTAAGAGAACAGGCTACAACAAGACGGCTGCAGCACGGCTACTTGGTGTAAGCAGGGTAACACTCTGGAAGTGGTTGAAAAAACTACCCGAAATACCCAGGCAGCCATTGTGATATTGCAACATGTTAAGTTAACATTATATTAATGATAATTAACACTTTTATACTTCAATGAAATGATGTGGATTAAAAATATCTAATAAAATCCATGTATTATAGAATGGGGTCGAAGGTGAACTCTGGCATGAGATTTGCTCTAAAGATATACCAAAAGAGGGGCAATTACTTCAGACCTTCCCCTCCCCCTACTCCTAGCTTCCCCAGTGAGTATTCGCCCCCTCGCTGGGGAAGTTCTTTTATGGGAAGGGAAAATGTGATTTTCCTTGACACCGATATGTTAAAGTTTTAAATATGCGGCTTGTGCTCCATTTCACATTAAGCTTTTCTATGCAGAGAGCTACAGTGTCACACGGGTTGGCACGTATTAAGCAAAAGAAAGCCAATGGTTTAATATTGAAAAAGACTATCGAGGAGTTATTTTCATGAGTTCTGCTGATCAAAAAGGACCGGGATCCAAGGTTGGGGCTGTATTGGTTGTTGGAGGCGGTATCGCTGGGACCCAGGCAGCGCTGGATCTTGCAGATTCCGGTTACTTTGTTTACCTTGTGGAAAAGAGTGCTGCCATTGGCGGCGTGATGGCTCAGCTGGACAAGACTTTCCCCACCAACGATTGTTCCATGTGTATCCTATCTCCGAAACTGGTGGAGTGTGGCAGGCACCTGAACATAGAAGTGATTACTCTTGCAGATGTTGAAGAGATAAAAGGGGACGCGGGAAATTTTACCGTCAAGATTCGCCAGCGTCCAAGGTACATAGATGTAGCAAAGTGCATTGCCTGTGGCAGGTGTGCGGAGAAGTGTCCAAGGAAGGTAATAGATGAATTCAACGAGGGGTTAAATTTTCGAAAGGCTGCCTATGTAAAATATCCACAAGCAGTTCCCTTGAAATATGCCATAGACGCAGACAACTGCATATATTTTGAAAAGGGCAAGTGCAAGGCCTGCCAGAAATTTTGCCCCGCCGAGGCGGTGGACTTCGATCAAAAGGAAGACTTGTTTGAATTGAACGTAGGTGCAGTTATACTTGCACCGGGATTTGAAGAATTTAATCCGGAGATATATGACACGTATGGTTATTCAAGGTATCCCAATGTTATCACGAGTACGCAGTTTGAACGTATCTTAAGTGCCTCAGGGCCTTACGAGGGTCACCTTCTAAGACCTTCTGATAAGACCCAGCCGAAGAAAATCGCTTGGCTTCAGTGCGTGGGATCAAGGGATCTCCACAAGGCGGCAAAGGGTTACTGTTCAGGCGTGTGCTGCATGTACGCAATTAAAGAAGCCGTGATAGCCAAGGAACATGCGACAGAACCTCTTGATACCGCCATCTTTTTCATGGATATGCGTACCTACGGGAAGGATTTTGAGAGATACTACGAGCGGGCAAAAAATGAGATCGGTGTTCGCTTCATTAGGTGCCGAATTCACAGTCTTGAAGAAGTTTCAGATACAAACGATATTGTTATTACCTATGTTAATGAAAACGGAGAACTCGAAAGCGAGGTGTTCAACCTTGTCGTTTTGTCCGTAGGTCTGGAGATCAGTAGCGAGATAGAAGAACTTGCGAAAAGGATTGGTATTGATCTCAATACGGATGGCTTTGCCGAAACATCATCCTTTTTCCCTGTCGCCACGACCAGGGATGGAATATTTGTATGTGGAGCCTTCAATGGGCCAAAGGACATTCCCTACTCTGTGATGGAAGCGAGCGCTGCAGCGGCGGCATCCGAGGTAACACTGGCCGATGTCCGCGGCATGCTTGCCAAAACAAAATCGTACCCTGAAGAAGTTCCGGTGGCTGGCGAAGAACCAAGGATCGGGGTTTTTGTTTGCAATTGCGGAATTAACATAGGAAGCGTGGTTAACGTTCCTGAAGTTGTTGAATACGCAAAAACTCTTCCCTATGTGGTTTATGCCGGCGAAAACCTTTTCACATGTTCCCAAGACACCCAGGAGAACATTGTCAACACTATCAAGGAACACAAGTTAAACAGGGTTGTCGTGGCAGCATGCACCCCCAGAACTCATGAACCGCTCTTCCAGGAAACTCTCAGGGAGGCTGGATTAAATAGGTTCCTCTTTGAAATGGCAAATATTCGAGACCAGGATTCTTGGGTGCATTCCTCGGAACCTGAAAAAGCGACGGAAAAGGCTAAAGACCTCGTTCGCATGGCAGTGGCCAAAGCTGCATTGCTAGAGCCCGTAGACGAAATAAAGGTTAAGTTGTCCCAGCAGGCGCTGGTTGTTGGGGGCGGTGTCGCCGGTATGGTAGCCGCTCTGACGTTGGCTGATCAGGGCTACAAGACGTTTCTGGTGGAAAAAAGCGGTATCCTCGGAGGCCAGGCCTTGCACCTGAAAAAGACTTGGAAGGGGGAAGATATCAGGGATTATCTCGACAATCTGGTCTCCAAGGTTAAAGACCATCCGAAAATAGAAGTACTCTTGAATTCAAAAGTTATTGATGTTGAAGGATTCGTGGGGAATTTTAATACTACAATTCAAGGTAAAGATGGCGAGAGAACCATTAATCATGGAGTTTCCATACTTGCTACCGGGGCAGAAAGCTTAAGGCCCCAGGAGTACCTGTACGGAAAAAGTGACCGAGTCTTTTGCTGGCACGAGCTAGAAGATGCAATAGAAAAGAACCCGCAAATGGTTGAAAATGCCAAGTGTGCGGTTTTTATCCAGTGTGTTGGTTCACGGGAACCTGAACGTCCCTACTGTTCGAAGATTTGCTGTACCGCAGCAGTTCAAAAGGCTTTGGACCTTAAAGAGCTAAATCCTGATATCGATGTATTTGTACTTTACCGTGACCTAAGGACGTATGGACAGAGGGAAGAGCTTTACACTGAAGCGAGACAACGGGGTGTGATATTCATCCGTTACACCCTTGAAAATAAGCCCATGGTTGAAGAAATAGAGGCAGATGGCGGGAGGAAAATTCTAAGGGTAACCGTGGTTGATCATGTGCTTCAGATGCCAGTTTCAATTGATGCTGACTTTATTCATCTGGCCACTGCAATCTACCCGAAAGATCACGAAGAACTTGCCAGATTTTTCAAGGTTACGTTAAACCAGGACAACTTTTTCCTGGAAGCTCACATGAAACTCAGGCCCGTTGATTTTGCTACAGACGGAGTTTTCGTATGCGGACTGGCTCATTACCCCAAGCCGATTGAGGAGAGCATTGCACAGGCACAGGCGGCGGCAGCGAGAGCAGCGATAGTGCTTCAGAAAGAGGAGATGACCGTTGAGCCAATAGTGTCCGTTGTGGATCAGGAAAAATGTATCGGTTGTGGTCTCTGTACCAACCTTTGCCCTTTTGGTGCAATTCGGCTGGTGGAAGTTCCAGGTAAGGGGTACAGGGCAGAAAACATTAGCGCGTCGTGTAAAGGTTGCGGGATCTGTGCTGCGAGTTGCCCTGAGAAGGCAATAGACATGGTACATTTCAGGGACAGGCAGATTATGGCAGCAATCGACGCGTTGAAAACAGAAGCCAAATAATGAAATTCCTTTGGAGTACAAGAAATGAGTAATGATTTCGAACCCAGAATGCTTGGTTTTCTCTGTAACTGGTGTGCTTATGCGGGAGCTGATCTCGCGGGGGTATCCCGATTCCAATATCCTCCAACCTTGAGGGTAATAAGGGTTATGTGCTCGGGTCGCGTGGACCCGATATTTCTGGCGGAGGCCCTGAAGGCAGGTTACGATGCTGCTCTAGTCTTAGGGTGACATCCCGGTGATTGCCATTACCTGGAAGGTAATGTTTACGCTGAAAAAAGGGTAAAGTTAACCCAAGAACTGTTTAAGTATGCCGGAATAGGTGAAAAGAGGCTTTTCCTGGAATGGGTTTCTGCTGCCGAGGGTCAACGATTTGCGGAGATAATCACCGCAATCACGGAACAAGTAAAGGCTGAAGGACCGTTTCCGGTGGAAGAACATCGCTTTAAGCTGGATGCTCTTATACACACCTTTAAATCAGAACAGGCAAGGTGGGTACTTGGTATAGAGCGATTATTGACGGAAGAAGGTAACGTGTACGGTGAGACCCTTGATCCGGATGAGTATAGAAGGTTTCTTTTTAATAAGCTCGTGGACGAATATGAAAAAAGCCTGGTTTATTTGAGCCTAAAAGAAAGTCCGAAATCGGTGAGAGACGTAGCCGAAAAGGTAGGTATGAAGGTGCCCCATGTAGCGGAACTCGTGGTCGATTTACAGACAAAAGGAAAGGTTACATTAAGTGGCCATGACGGGGTTATCACTAAATTTGCAGCAGTTGGCTAGGCTAACAGCCCGGTGTCGATATAATTCAAGAGGGATTAAGAATGGCTGATAAAACTGGTAAAAAGATTGGTTCAGTAATGGTGATAGGGGCCGGAATTGCGGGCATGCAAGCCGCCCTGGATATTGCGGATGCCGGCTACTTTGTGCATCTTGTCGATAGTTCGCCAAGTATCGGCGGTATGATGGCGCAGCTAGACAAGACGTTTCCGACCAACGACTGTGCGATGTGAATTATCTCCCCAAAACTGGTCGAGGTCGGCCGGCACTTGAACATAAATATAATTACGAACTCTGAAGTTGCGGCAGTTTCGGGAAAAGCCGGTAACTTCAAAGTGGAGGTCGTCAACCATCCTCGCTACATAGATCCGGACAAGTGTACCGGGTGCGGGGTGTGCAAGCAGCATTGCCCCGTGGATGCGATTGAT
>Ga0256841_1000734_pt1 | contig 31781 bp, 31 predicted proteins | sample 356308metaG_FD_185971 | JGI IMG/M metagenome (GOLD analysis project Ga0256841, IMG submission 185971) | Hydrothermal vent microbial communities from Mid Atlantic Ridge, Atlantic Ocean - 356-308 | ecosystem: Environmental > Aquatic > Marine > Hydrothermal vents | place: Atlantic Ocean: Mid... | reverse complement strand
CACGACCATGTGGGACCGGCGGCGGCTCTGGAGCGGCGCGGCAAGGCCCTGGGCCGGAAGTGGCTGCGGGGGGTGGGGGCCTGCCGGCGCTTGTGGGGGCCGGCGGATGGAGGCCGGGCGATGGGCCGGGAGAGGCTCGCGGGGATCGCCTGACGGTCACGACCGGGTCGGGCGACCGCCGCCTTCGGCGTCTTCCGAGCAGAACGGTCTCCTCGAATGCACCGACGGACCTTTCCGGCCCACGCTCTCAACGCAGAGCCGGAGCCAGGCGTGTGAGAAGGCGCGCCACCACAGCGATGGGGAAGCTCTTGTCCCGGACCCGAAGGATCCCGTCCTGCAAGCTCAGATCGAGAATCACGCGGTCGTCCCGCAGGTCGATCAGCCCCAATCCGGCCAGGGCCTCCAGGCGCCTCCTGGCGGTATGCCGGTCGCCGTCCCCCCAACGCAGCCAGAACTCTGCCAGGCCCCGGGGCAATGCCAGGGACAAGCGGCCGCGCAGGTGATCCCAGGCATTGCCCGCGTCCAGGGCGAAGGCCCCGAGCACCAGGTCGAGACGCCCCTCCACCCGGCCGAGGGCGGTGGGCAGGATGAAATCGTCCACCCGCACCCGGCCGCCCTTGGTGACCCATTGGCTCACCAGCAGGTTCTGGAGCCTCAGCCTCTGCAACGGATCGGTGGCGTTCAACCAGGAGACGAAGCCCTCGAAGGTGTCGTTCTCAGGCAGGTCGGCGCGCAGACGACCGGCGATGGGCTCGCGCCCGGGGCCCTGACCGCCACAGGCGAAGGCAACGGCCGCGGGACGGGGGGTGCGCTGGCCCCGGCAGACCAGGGCGGTGACGCCATAACCACTGCCGGCGAAGGCATAGTCCAGGGCGGCCACGGAGAGATCGAGACCGTCCCAGGGGCCCTCGGGGGTACGGCGGTGATGCACCTGGAGGCTGACACCGGCCAGGTCCAGCCTGCGCGCACCCTGGAACAGGGCGAAGCGGTCGAATCCAATGCCGAGATCCAGACCGACATCGGCCGAATCGCCGCCCATCCCGCCTGCGTAACCGAGTTCGAGCCCGCGGAGATCGACCCCGGCCAGGCCCGCCGTGGCCTCGCGGTGGAAGTCGTGACCCTTGAAGGTGAACATGATCGAACCGTCCCAGTCCAGGCGGCCGCTGAGATCGGTCCGCAGACCACGCCACAGAGGGGGGGCCTCCACCAGGGCGTGGCCCAGCACCGAGGCCGGACGTATCCGCGGACGGCCTTTGCGCAGGCCGTCCAGGGGCAGGGGACCGTGATAGACCTGGGCGTCCAGGGCCACCACCAGCCCCCCGGGCCAGCGCAAACGCCATCCCGTCACGCTCTCCAGATAGCCGGAGCGGGTGTTCCCCTGCTCCACCCGGCCCCCCGTGCCCACCACCCCGGCCAGGGCCTCGGGCAGGCGCCACAGGATCAGGCGCCCACAACACCAGGGCAGTATCAGGACCAGGGCAGCGAGGGCCAGGACCAGGCGGACCCGGCGCCAGCGAGGCCTCATCCCACAGACGCCCCCTGCGCCGCCAGGGCCTTGCGCACCGCCGTCAGGATACCTTCGGGGTCGAGGCCGCAGGCGCGGAGCTGTTCCGCGGGAGCGGCCTGTTCGACGAAGCGGTCCGGCAGCCCGAGGTGCAACAGGGGCACCGGGTGGCCCGCGGCCGCCAGAAGTTCGGCCACCGCGCTGCCGGCCCCGCCCGCGACGGCGTTCTCCTCCAGGGTCACGAGGAGGCGATGGCGGGCGGCCAGGTCCAGGATGAGGTCGCGATCCAGGGGCTTGACGAAACGCATGTCGGCGACGCTGGCATCGAGGGACCCGGCCACCGCGAAGGCCGCACTCAACAGGCTGCCGAAGGCCAGAAGGGCCACCTCCCCTCTCCCCTCGCGGCGCAGCACGCCCTTGCCCAGGGGCAGGGTGTCGAAGCCGCTGCCCGGATCGACTCCGGGACCGCTGCCGCGCGGATAGCGCACCAGGGCGGGTCCGGGGTGGGCATAGGCGGTCTGCAGGGCGCGCCGGCATTCGCCCTCGTCCGAGGGGGCAAGGATCACCAGGTTGGGGATACAGCGCCCATAACTGAGATCGAAGGCCCCGGCGTGGGTGGCCCCATCGGCCCCCACGAGACCGCCCCGGTCCACCGCCAGGGTCACGTCCAGATCCTGCAAGGCGATGTCATGGATGAGTTGATCGTAGGCGCGCTGAAGGAAGGTGGAGTAGATGGCCACGACCGGTTTGAGGCCCTCGCAGGCCATGCCCGCGGCCAGGGTGAGGGCGTGCTGCTCGGCGATGCCCACGTCGAAGAAGCGCTCCGGATGGCGCTCGGCGAAGGCGGTCAGGCCGGATCCCTCGCACATGGCCGGGGTGATGGCGTGTGTGCGCGGATCGCGGTCGGCCAGGTCGCACAGCCATTGACCGAAGACCTGGGTGTAGGTGGGGCCGGCCTTCGACTTCGCCTCCATCTTGCCGGTGGCGAGGTCGAAAGGGGTCACCCCGTGGTAGGTGACGGGCTCGCCCTCGGCCGGCCGGTAGCCCTTGCCCTTCTGGGTGACTACGTGCAACAGCCGTGGCCCGTGCATCCCTTCCATGTTACGCAGTGTGGGCACCAGGGAGTCGAGGTCATGACCGTCGATGGGACCGATGTAGTTGAAGCCCAGTTCCTCGAACAGGGTGCTGGGCATCACCATGCCTTTCATGTGCTCTTCCCAGCGCCCGGCCAGTTCCTTGAGAGGGGGCAGCAGGGCGAGGGCCTGCTTGCTGCCCTCGCGCATGCGCGTGTACAGGCGCCCGGAGAGGAGGCGCGCGAGGTGGCTGCTGAAGGCCCCCACCGGCGGCGAGATGGACATGTCGTTGTCGTTCAGGACCACCAACAGGTCGGTGTCCAGGACACCCGCGTGGTTCATCGCCTCGAAGGCCATGCCCGCACCCAGGGCACCGTCGCCGATCACCGCCACCACCCGGCGACCCTCGCCCTTGGCCCGGGCGGCGATGGCCATGCCCAGGGCGGCGCTGATGGAGGTGGACGAATGGCCTACGCCAAAGGTGTCGTAGGGGCTCTCTTCGCGCCGTGGAAACCCCGAGAGGCCATCCTTTTGGCGGAGAGAGGGGAAACGATCCCGGCGTCCGGTGAGGACCTTGTGGGCATAGGCCTGATGGCCCACGTCCCAGACCAGGCGATCCTCCGGGGTGTCCAGGCAATAATGCAGGGCGATGGTGAGTTCCACCACCCCGAGCCCGGCGGCCAGGTGCCCACCCGTGCGTGAGACGGTCTCGATGAGAAAGGCGCGCAGCTCCCGCGCCAGCTCCGGCAGGACCCTGGGGTCCAGGCCACGCAGGTCCGCCGGGGAATCGATGGCATAGAGGAGGGGATAGCGTTCGCGCTGGGGACCCTCGCCGAGATAGATGGATTCGGGCATGGGGCATCGAAAGGTTGGGGAAACATTCTATTATACCCCTTGCACACGAATATCTCGCGACCAGGGGGCCGCCCTCGCGCCCCCGGGCTTTGTATGGATGATGGGTTTCGTTCCTCAACCCATCCTGCCGGCTCAGCCCTGTCCCTGACCCTCGTGTTCGTCCTTTTTCTCGACGTCCTCATCCATGAGGATGCGTTGGCCATCACCGTCGAGGTCGTCGAACTGGCCGCTGCGGGCGGCCCAGAACAGGACCCCCACGGCCACCAGGCCGAGGATGATCATGCCGGGGATCAGGCCGTAGATGACGTCCATAGGTTCACCTCTCCACAGGGGGTTGGGGAGACCGCCTCGCCCCCTTGAACAGGGTGCGCAGGCGGGCCGAGTTGCCGATCACCGCCAGGGAACTCACGGGCATGGAGATGGCCGCCACCAGGGGAGTGACCAGGGCGGACATGGCCAAGGGCACCATCACCGTATTATAGAGAATCGACAGGCCGATGTTCTGGCGGATGGTGCGCAGGCTGCGCCGCGACAACGCCAGGGCGAGGCGCACCCGGTCGAGTTCGCTGGAGATGAGCACCAGGTCGGCGCTGGCGATGGACACGTCGGTGCCCGAGCCCATGGCAATGCCCACGTCCGCACGCACCAGGCCCGGGGCGTCGTTGATGCCGTCTCCCACCATGGCCACGCGATGGCCATCGGCCTGGAGACCCGCGATGACCCGCTCCTTGTCCTCGGGCAGGACCTCGGCGATCACCTCCATGCCCCCGAGGCGGGCGGCCACGGCCTCGGCCACGGCACGCCGGTCGCCCGAGAGCAGGGTCAGGCGCACCCCGTCGGCGCGCAGGGCGTCCATGAGTTCACGCGCCCCGGGGCGCAGGGGATCCTCCACCTGGACGAAGGCCTGCTCCCGCCCGTCGAGGGCCACCCGGAACCCGGCCGCGTCCCCCGGCACCTCCAGACCGGGGGCAGGTACGACCCCTTGGGCGCGGAGCCAGTCCCCGCGCCCCGCGAGCAGGCGATGCCCGGCCACCTCCGCCTCGATACCCCGGCCCGGATGGGCCCGCACCCAGGCGGGCGGCGGCGATTCCAGCCCCAGGTCCCCGGCCAGGGAGACCAGGGCCCCGGCGAGGGGATGCTCGGAGCCCCGCTCGGCGGAGGCGAGGGGGGCCAGGACCGCGCCGAGGCCGTCAGGCAGGGGCCCCTCGCCGTGCCAGTCGCCATGGATCGAGCGCACCCCCACCACCCGCACCTTGCCCTCGGTGAGGGTCCCCGTCTTGTCGAAGACGAAGTGACGAATGTCCGACAGGCCCTCCAGGACCGCGCCGTTCTTCACCAGGATGCCGTGGCGGGCGCCGAGCCCGGAGGCCACGGCGATGGCCATGGGGGTGGCGAGGCCGAAGGCGCAGGGGCAAGTGATGATGAGCACCGAGGTGGCGGCCATCAGGGCCTTCTCGAAGTCTTCGCCCCACCACCACAGGAAGGTGACGGCGGCCAGGCCCAGGGTCACGGCCACGAACCAGGGCACCACCCGGTCGGCGATGCACTGGATCGGCGCCTTGCTGGCCTGGGCCTCTTCCACCAGGCGGATGATGCGTCCCAGGGCGGTGTCCTTGAGGGTACCGGCGACCCTCAGGCGGACCGCACCATCGCCGTTCAGGGTCCCCGCGGTCAGGCCGTCGCCCGGCCCTTTCGGCTGGGGTTCCGACTCCCCGGTGAGCATGGACTCGTCCACCCGGGTCTCACCCTGGACGATCTCGCCGTCCGCCGGCACCCGCTCCCCCGGACGCACCAGGACCAGGTCTCCCGGACGCACCGCGCGGATCGGCACCAGGTGCTCACCGGAGTCGTCCAGCCGGGTGGCCACCCGCGGCTGGAGGTCGAGCAGGCGCTGAGTGGCCGAGACCGCCTCGCGCTTGGAGACGGACTCCAGAAAACGCCCCACCAGGATCACGAACAGGAAGTTGACCAGGGTGTCGTAATAGACCTCGTGCCCGGGCGCCAGGGTCAGGGTCACATAGACCGAGTAGGCGTAGGTGATGGTGGCGCCGATGGCGATGGGCAGGTCCATGGTGAGGCTGGCGTGGCGCAACCCGGACCAGGCGGCGCGGAAGAAGGGCAGCCCCGAGTAGGCCAGGGTCGGGGTGGCGATGGCGAAGCCCACCCAGTAGAACAGACTGCGGAACCCGCCCCGTTCGGCCCCCGAATAGAGGGCGATGGAGATCCACAGCAGGTTCATCATGGCGAACCCGGCGAAGGCCATGCGGAACAGGAGCGCCCGATTCTGGCGGCGGACCGCGCCCTCCGCGGCCTCGGGGTCGAAGGGGGTGGCGGCATAGCCCAGGTCCGCCAGGCGCCGCAGGAGGGTGGAGAGATGGACCCGGGCGTCGTCCCAGCGCAGACGCAGACGCTTGCCGGTGAGGTTGACCCGCGCCTCCTGCACCCCCGGGGTCTCGTCCAGGGCGCGTTCGATCAGCCAGACGCAGGCGGCGCAGTGGATCCCCTCCACCAGCAGATTGACCTCGCGGCCCTCGCCCAGATCCTGGACGAACTCGCTCTGGACCTCTTCGAGGTCGTAGAGGGCGAGTTCTTTCGGGGGTTCGGGGGGCGGACCCAGGATCTCGCCCTCGGGGGTGCGCTTGTAGAAGCCCTCCAGGCCGGCCCGGTGAATGGCCTCGCACACCGAACGACAGCCGTTGCAACAGAACCGCCGAGCCGCCCCGCCCACCTCGGCCGCCACCGCGGCCTCCGGGGGCACGGGCAGGCCGCAGTGATAACACCGCTCGGGGGCATCGTTACTCACGCCGGGCTCAAGGGGTCTGCGGCGGCTCCAGGACCGTGATACGGCGGCCGACGTTGTATTCGTCGTCTCCCTGACGGACACTCACCAGGATGTCCCAGATCCCCTTGAGGGGAAAGGCGGCATCGGCCCGATAACGGCCCGCGCCCTCCTCCTTCATGGGGATGGAGAAATCGCGCGAGGCGTCCGAAGGGCGGTAGGCATGGAAGGTCACCGCCTCCGGCCGCACCGGCACCCCGGCCTTGTCCACCACGGAGAAGCGCATGGGCTGCATCCGCCCCGTCACCAGCTCCTGGGGCAGGTTGATGGTCATCAACCAACCCGGATCCTTGGCGAGCCGCGACAACAGGCTCCTTTCGTAATGCTGACCACGCTCGTAATAGTCCTTCACCACCAGACCGGGGTTGCTCGTGACCGCGAACCAGACCATCGCCGCGTTGACCATCAGGACGATGACCACAGACGCCACCCAGCCGATCACCCAGGGGCTCTTCCAGGCGGGGGTGGGGGTGCTCCGGGGGTTCTCCATGCAATACCTCTCGAAGGGGGAAGAGAGTCAATGACGCGGGCCGATGAAGACGCTCTCGCGCGAATTCTCCAGGCGCTTGCCTCCCGGACCCGTGGCGCTCACGTGGAACTCGATGGGCATCGATTCTGCCTTCAGATTGGCCAGGGGCACACGCACATAGACCACCTTGGGGGTCACCGTGGACGGGTGGGCCACGACCGGCCCGTCGGCGCCTACCAGTCTGATGCCCTTCGGGCCCGACACGCTGAGGGTCACGGGCAGTTTCTCCGGGAGCTTGTTGAGGATCTTCAGCGTATATCTGTTCTGAATGGAACCGTCGCTGAGGCGCACGAACAGGGGTTGGCGCTCGTGCAGCACCCGCACGGCGATGTTCCCCAGGGTGCTGAGACCGTAGCCGATGCCGGACACCGCCAACAACAGGATAGCGGAATAGACCCATACCCGGGGGCGCCGCCAGAGGGGATCCACCGGTTTGCCCTCGATCTCTTCCAGGGAGGCATAGCGGATCAGGCCGCGGGGGCGTTTGATCTTGTCCATCACGGCGTCACAGGCGTCGATGCACAGGGCGCAGGTGATGCATCCCTCCTGCTGGCCGTCACGGATGTCCACGCCGGTGGGACACACGGCCACGCACTGCTTGCAATCCACGCAGTCGCCGTACTTGTCCGCGGCGTCACCCTTCTTCCTCCGGCCGCGCGGCTCGCCCCGCTTGAAGTCATAGGTGGGCAGGACGGTGGTGGCATCCACCATCACCCCCTGGATACGGGCGTAGGGGCACAACCAGAAACAGGCCTGCTCGCGCAGCCAACCGGCCAGGGTATAGGTGCCGGCGGTGAACATGCCCACCAGGACATAGGCGACGGTCCCCGCCTTGCCCGTAAAAAGATCGGGCCACAACTGCCAGGAATCGGTGAACCAGGCCGCGAAGCTGATTCCGGTGAGGGCGCCGATGAGGACCCATACCAGGTGTTTGACGAATTTGACCCGAAACTTGTGGAGATCCATGGGCGCCTTGTCCAGCTTGCGCCGTTTCTGCGGAGGGCCTTCTAGCCGTTCCTCGATCCATGTGAACCAGTCGGTCCAGACCGTCTGGAAACAGAAGAATCCACACCACACCCGGCCCGCCAGCGCGGTCACCACGGCCAGCAGGATGGCGAAGAACAGCAGGACCAGGGAGAGCATCCAGAAGTCCTGAGGCAGGATGGTGATGTCGAACAGGTGGAACTGGCGATGGGGGATATCGAACAGGACCGCCTGATGACCGTTCCAGCGCAGGTAGGGCCCGAGGAACAGGATCAGCCAGACCGAACCGGTCAGCCACTTGATGGTGCGCCACCTCCCTGGGATTCGCTTCGCGTGGATGGTCTCCCCACCGGTATTGATGTGCCAGTGGACCGCCTCGTCGTAGATGTCTTCCATGGAGCCGGCCGCGGCTTTGGCTTGATTTTCGCTCACTGTAGGATTCTCCGGCGTGTCCAGCGGGAGCCGGCGAACAGCAGGTCATGCCGCTCCCCGAAAAGGAGATAACTCAAATGAGACCCCTGCGATGCTGAGAGGTTCCGCATTGAGGGCGGAATACTAGCCCAAAGGAGACCGTTCCAGCATTGCGGATTCGCAATAACCGCCCGTGAAAGACACAGGCAACTTTATGATAATAAATGGAAAACAACAAAAAAAGGGAGGACGCGCCTCCCTTTTTCCAAGAACATGAGCAGGGTTCAGGACGATTGCCCTTTGTGCCTCTCCTCATCCGCTTTCATCATCTTGGTCACCTTCCAGCCGATGAAGACCATCACCACCACGGCAAAGGCCACACCGAAGATCGACAGCCAGAATACATAGTCATAGCTCAGATTCATCTCGACTCTCCTGTGCAGGAACCCGGATGACCCGAAGACCACCCAGGACAACCTGGGGACGGTAGCGGCGGATCACTGACCACCACCCAACTCATGGACGTAGACCGCGACCTTGTTGATGTCCACCTTGCTCAGCTTGCCCCGGAAGGAAGGCATCTCTGCGTTACGGGTCTTGGGATCGTTGGGATCGTTGACCCCGTGGGTGATGGTGTACTTGGCACTCTCCACCCCACCAGGGGCGAAACGCCAGATGCTGTCGGTCAGATTGGCCGAACCCATGGGCTTGAGGCCCTTGCCGTCCATGCCATGGCAGGCGATGCAGCCCTTCTGCAGGAATAGGGGCTCCTTGGTGATATGGCCACTGGCCTCGGCCTGGGCGAGCTTGTCGATCTCGGCCTCGGTGAGGGGCTGGCCGCCCTTGGCCGGCATCACGCCCTTGCGACCGCCCGTCACCGTGGTCACGATGGTATTGATATCACCACCGTAGAGCCAGTCGTCGTCCGCCAGGACCGGAAAGCCGGGGTTGCCCTGACCACCCGCGCCATGGCAGGGGGCGCACTTGTCGCCGAAGATGACCTTGGCCGAGGCCAAGGCGTACTGCTTCAGTTCCGGATCGGCCAGGATCGCCTTGGCATCCATGCCCTTGAGGCGCTCCTCGTATTTGCCACGCACGGCCTCCACCTCGGCCACCGACTCCTTGTACTCCTTGATCATGGTCCAGCCAAGGAGACCCTTGTTGGGCTTCTGACCCAAGGGATAGGTTGGATACAGGATGCCATAGGCCACCCACCAGATGATGGACGCCCAGAAGGCGATCATCCACCAACGCGGCGGTGGATTGTTCAGCTCCCGCAGGTTGTCGTCCCAAATGTGGCCGGTGTTGTTCTCACCGGGAAAGGGATTATTTTCCGCCATCTTTCTCTCCAGTCTCTATCTTGTCCTCTTCCATCGGGATGAATCGCCTGGATTCGAGCTTTTCCCGATTCTTCGGACGAAACACGTACACGTAGGCAACCACCAGGAGCAGGGCGACGACCACCGTCAGGATCGTACCGATCCAGTCGTTCAGGGTCATCGCCGCCCAGTCCGTGTGGAAATGGGCCTTCAGATCACTCACGGTAGTCCTTGGAGTCATCCAGTTTGGCCATGGTGCCCAGCACCTGAAGGTAACTTATCACCGCATCCAGCTCGGTCTTGCCCTTCAGCAAGGCCGGCGCGGCGACGATGTCCTCGTCGGTATAGGGCACGCCCACGGTCCTCAGGCCACGCATGTGGGACTGAATGGTCTCCGCGTCGGCCACGGGCGTCTTCTCCAGCCAGGGGTAGTTGGGCATGACCGATTCAGGCACCACCGAGCGCGGGGCGCGCAGGTGCTTGCGGTGCCATTCGTCCGAATACTTGCCGCCCACCCGGGCCAGATCGGGGCCGGTGCGTTTGGAGCCCCACTGGAAGGGATGATCGAACATGGACTCGGAGGCCAGGGAGTAGTGGCCATAGCGCTCCCGTTCGTCACGGAAGGGACGCACCATCTGGGAGTGGCAGAGATAGCAGCCCTCGCGCTGATACACGTCGCGTCCGGCCAGTTCGAGGGCGGTATAGGGGCGGATGCCGTCACCCTTCTTCCAGTTCCACTGGCCATCCTTGGTGACGATGGGGGTCTTGCCCACGCCGGACCAGACGATCTCGGGAAAGCGGTTGTGCTCCATGGTGTCCTTCATATAGAACAGGGGCACGATCTCCACGATACCGCCGATGGAGAGAACGATCATAAGCATGATGAGCAGACCCCAGACGTTGCGTTCCATACGCGCCTGGAGGCCCTTCTCCGCGTTGTTCTGCGACATATCGATACCTCCTTCGAATCAGGCCGTGGCCACGGCGGTACGCGCCTTGGCCAGGGTCCCCTCGACCGCGGCCTTGCGCACGGTCATGAGGATGTTGAAGAGCATGAGGATGCCACCGAGCAGGAAGATGGCGCCGCCCACCGCGCGCATGGCGTAATAGGGGTGCATGGCCTCCACGGATTCGGCGAAGGTGTAGGCCAGGGTGCCGTACTCGTCATAGGCCCGCCACATCAGACCCTGCATGATTCCGGAGACCCACATGGCGACGATGTAGATCACGGTGCCGATGGTCATGGTCCAGAAGTGGGCATTGACCAGCTTGGTCGACCACAGCTCGGTGTGGAAGGTGCGGCTCACCATGTGATAGAGGGCACCGAAGGAGACACCCGCGACCCAACCCAGGGCGCCGGAATGGACGTGACCGATGGTCCAGTCGGTGTAATGGGACAGGGCGTTGACGGTCTTGATGGACATCACCGGCCCTTCGAAGGTGGACATGGCGTAGAAGGCCAGAGAGATGATGAGGAAGCGCAGGACGTAGTCGGTGCGCAGTTTGTCCCAGGCCCCGGAGAGGGTCATCATGCCGTTCACGGCCCCGCCCCAGGAGGGGATGATCATGGCCAGGGAGACGGCGGCGCCCAGGGAGCCGGTCCAATCGGGGAGGGCGGTGTACTGGAGGTGATGGGCACCCAGCCAGACGTAGCCGAACATCAGCGCCCAGAAGTGGATCACCGACAGGCGGTAGGAATAGACCGGGCGGTTGGCCTGCTTGGGCACGAAGTAGTACATGATGCCGAGGAAGCCGGCGGTCAGGAAGAAGCCCACCGCGTTATGCCCCCACCACCACTGGATCATGGCGTCCTGCACCCCGGAGAAGATGGAGTAGGACTTGAACAGGCCCACCGGGATGGCCAGGCTGTTGACCACGTGCAGATAGGTGATCATCACCATCATGCCCAGGAAGAACCAGTTGGACACGTAGATGTGGGAGGTCTTGCGGTTGGCGATGGTCATCAGGAAGTTGAACATGTAGGCCAGCCAGACCACCGCGATGAGGATGTCGAGAGGCCATTCCAGCTCCGCGTACTCCTTGGACTCGGTGAGACCGAGCGGCAGCGTGATGACCGCCCCGACAATCACCAGGTTCCAGCCCCAGAAGGTGAACCAGGCCAGCTTGTCGCTCCACAGGCGGGTGGCGCAGGTACGCTGGACGCTGTAGTAGGCCGAGGCCATCAGGGTGCAGCCACCGAAGGCGAAGATCACCGCATTGGTGTGCAGGGGGCGCAGGCGCCCGAAGGTGATGTAAGGAATGTCGAAGTTGAGTACCGGCCAGGCCAGCTCGGAGGCGATGTAGACGCCCACCGCCGCCCCGACCACCAGATACACGACCGCCATGATGGCAAACCAACGCACAACGTCGAAGTTGTACTTTTGTTCAAGTGCCGCTTCCATGAACCCTCCCAATCTGTCAGGTTGGTATGTGAACTACGGAAGGCGCCTGCGGGGCACCCCCATCCGCTTCTGCAAAGCGCGGGATATGACACTACAAGCGAGTGAGGGAAGTCAAGGATAAGACATGTAAAATATTTTGAAATATGAATGAGTTAGAGGGATAACCCCGCGTTTTTCAATCGCTTTTTTGACCCAGATCACTTGACATGCATCAATTGATCCGGATCAATCTTGGGGGCAGAGAGGTCCACAGGGCCTCATCACCGGAAAAAGGCGTCTGCCGAGAAGCCCTCCCGTTCGAGGATCACGCGCAGCTTGCGCAGGGCGTCCATCTGGATCTGGCGCACCCGCTCGCGGGTGACACCGAGTTCCTGGGCGACCTGTTCCAAGGTGGAGCGTTCGTAACCGTGGAGGCCGAAGCGGCGTTCCACCACCGCCCGCTGTTTCGGATTCAGCTTGGCCAGCCAGTGGTCCAGGTTGGCCTGCACGCCCTGATCCTGAATCCCTTCAGTGGGATCGGGGACCTGCTCGTCGGCGATCATGTCCACCAGTGGACGGTCGCTGTCCTTGCCGTAGGGGCTGTCCATAGAGGCAGAACGCTCATTCAGGCCGAGGATACGCTTGACCTCGCCGATGGGACGATCGAGGAGTTCCGCGATCTCCTCGGCGCTGGGTTCGTGGTCCAGCATCTGGGCAAGCTGGCGGGCGGCACGCAGGTAGACGTTGATCTCCTTGACCACGTGAATGGGCAGGCGCACCGTGCGGGTCTGGTTCATGATGCCTCGCTCGATGGTCTGGCGGATCCACCACGTAGCGTAGGTGGAGAAACGAAACCCCCTTTCCGGATCGAACTTCTCCACCGCCCGTATCAGGCCGAGATTGCCCTCTTCGATGAGGTCGAGCAGGGGCAGGCCGCGGTTCAGGTAGCGGCGGGCGATCTTCACCACCAGGCGCAGATTGCTCTCGATCATGCGCTTGCGCGCCGCCTCGTCCCCGGCCTGGGCGCGGCGCGCCAGATCCACTTCCTCCTCCGCCGTCAGGAGACGGGCCCCCCCGATCTCGTTCAGGTACAGGCGGGTGGGGTCCGCCGGGGCATCCCCTCCGCGCAGGCGCGGCGTTGCAGGCGGCACCAGTGGCTCCTCCTGGACCGCCGTGGCGGAGTCCTCCTCGGCCTCGGCATCCTCTTCCCCAGGAACCAGCAATTCTTCGTCCATGGAGTCCGGATCCGGGATCGCGTCCGGTTCTGTCGTCTCGTCGGGCCTCATCCGTCTTCTCCCATCAACGCCGGGGCAGGTACCTGAGAGGATCGGTGGGTTCGCCATTATGCCAGATCTCGAAATAGAGCAGCGGCCGGCCGCCAGGGGCCCGTCCGCTCTCCGCCAGGATCGCGCCCGGCCTCACCCGTTGGCCTTCTCTCACCCGCAGGCGGCGGTTGAAGCCATAGGCACTGAGGTAATCCGCACCATGTCTGAGGATCACCAGCTTACCGTAGTTGCGCAGGGCCGCGCCGCTATACACCACCTCGCCCTCCGCTGCCGCCCTCACCAGCGTCCCCACCGGAAGGTCGATCCTGATCCCCTGGCGCGTCTTGTCGTTCTTGCGAAAGAGGCCCACCACCCGGCCACGGGCCGGCCAGATCCAACCCTTATGCGCCTTGGCCGGACCCCGGGCGGGATGCTGCCGCGGCGGTCGCTTCACCGTCTCATCCCGGGTCCGCGGGGGCGGAGGCGTGGCCCGTCCCTTCCGTGCCCGGGCAGGGGTATGCCATCCCGGCGGCCCGCTCCCCGCCGGGGGGAACAACCGCAAACGCTGCCCCGGGCGGATCACATAGGGCGCCCGGATACCGTTCCAGGCCGCCAGGCGGTGATAGTTAAGACCGTACCCCATGGCAATGGAATACAGGGTGTCACCCGGTTTCACCCGGTACCAGCCCGTGTGCACGGGCGCCGCGCGCGGCCCTTCACGGCTCTCCACGCGCGCCGGTGGATGGCTCCCGCAGCCCCCCAGGACCAGCCCCATCAGCGGGAGGACCAGCGCCCAACGCATGGGACGGCCTCCGCCCCTACCCCCGGTTGAGCAGCCAGACCAGGATCACCAGCCCCACCAGGAGCCAGCCCACGCGATCGATGTAGCGGCGCAGCGCCCGCTCCATGGGGGCGCCACCCCAGGCCATCAGCCCCGCCACGAGGAAGAAGCGCGCCCCCCGGCTGATCACCGAGGCGAGAAAGAAGGGTACCAGGGCCATGGACACAACCCCGGCGGTGATGGTGAACAGCTTGTAGGGGATCGGCGAAAAGCCAGCCAGAAACACCGCCCAGAAGCCCCATTCGTCGAACCAGGCCCGCACCTCCAGATATCTGGCCCAGTAGCCGGCCTCATGCAGCAGGGGCTCAACGGCATCAAAGGCCCAATGCCCGATGAGATAACCGAACAGGCCACCGACGGCCGACCCGAGGGTGGCGACGAGGGCATAACGCCAGGCCCGCTCCGGCCGCCCCAGGGCCATGGGGGCGAGCATCACGTCCGGGGGAATGGGAAAGAACGAGGACTCGGCGAAACTCAGTCCTCCCAGGTACCAGGGGGCATGGGGATGCCGCGCCCATTGCATGGCCTTGTCGTACAGTGGGGAGAAGATGCGCATCAATGGGTGCCTCCGAGCAGGGGCACGAAGCTCACCTGCTCCAATGGTTGGCGTTCATAACCGCTCAGGGTACGGCTGACCCGGGTCAGGATCTGACCATTCTCGGTGGCCACCGGCAACACCAGGGCCGCACCTATGTCCAACTGGGCGATCAGCGGCGCGGGGATGCCCTCGGGGGCCGCGCTCACCAGGATACCCGAGAAGGGGGCGTACTCTGGGAAGCCGAGGTGACCGTCCCCGTGGCGGAAGCGCACGTTGCGCAATTCGAGCCGTTGCAGACGCCTCTGCGCCTGTCGGGAGAGCGCCTCGATGCGCTCCACGGTGTACACACGCTTGGCCAGGGAGGCCAGCACCGCGGTCTGATAGCCGGAGCCGGTACCGATCTCCAGGACCTGATCCAAGGGGCCCGCCTCCAGCAGCACCTCGGTCATGCGCGCCACCATGTAGGGTTGCGACAGGGTCTGCCCATAGCCGATGGGCAGCGAGCTGTCCTCGTAGGCGCGGCTCGCCAGGGCCTCGTCCACGAACAGGTGGCGCGGCAGTGCCGCCATCACCCGCAACACCCGCGGATTGCGGATGCCCTGCTCGCGTAGGCGTCCGATCATGCGCTCACGGGTGCGTGGCGAGGTCATGCCCAGGCCCATGAAGTGAGGACGACGCCCGCTCATGGCGCCTCCATCCACGCCGCCAGTCCGTCCAGGGCACGATGACGGGTCAGGTCCACCTGTAGCGGGGTCACCGACACGCAGCCCTCGCGCAGGGCGTGGAAATCAGTGCCCGGCCCGGCATCCTGCTCGGGACCGGCCTGCCCCACCCAATAGATGGGCCGGCCCCGCGGATCGCGATCGGCCACCACCGGCTCGGCCTTGTGGCGGTGGCCAAGGCGGGTCGCCCGCCAACCCTTGAGATCCGCATACGGGAGGTCCGGCACGTTGACGTTGAGGATCACCCCCGGATCCAGGGCCTGGCGGCGCAGACGACTCACCAGCTCGGCGGCCACCCGCGCGGCCGTGGCCAGGTGGCGAGGATCATGGGCGGCGATGGACACCGCCATGGAGGGCAGCCCCAGAAAGCGCCCTTCGGTGGCCGCGGCGACGGTCCCCGAATAGAGCACGTCGTCACCCAGGTTGGCCCCCGCGTTGATCCCTGCCACCACCATGTCCGGCTCCCGTTCCAAGAGGCCGGTAATGGCCAGGTGGACGCAGTCGGTGGGCGTGCCCTGTACCCGGATGAAGCCGTTGGGCAGACGCTCCGCCCGCAAGGGCACGTCCAGGGTCAACGAATGGCTCGCCCCGCTGCGGTCGCGTTCGGGGGCCACCACGGTCACCTCGGCGCTACGCGCCAGGGTCTCCGCCAGGATCGCCAGCCCGGGGGCCTGGTAACCGTCGTCGTTGCTGATGAGGATGTTCATAATCGAGGCTGCATTTCACCCTACCCCGAAGGGGCTGACAAGTGCGGCGGACCCGAACCGCCACAGTGTCCGGAAACCCGCCGGCCAAGGCTATACTCCCCGGCGAGTCCGCTGGGCCAGGGGGATGGACATGAACGAAGACGCAGACGAGAACCCGGACCTGTTCCGGAAGGAAATGGACCAGGTCCGGCCACTGCGCGCCGACAAGGTGGAGCCCTTCCACCGCCGGCCGCCGCCGCGCCCCCTGCCCCAGCCCCGGTTCGACGACGAGCGCGAGAGCACGGACCTGTCCGAACAGGAGGTGGAGACGGGGGACTACCTGGAATTCAGCCGCCCGGGGATACAACAGCGCCTGTTCCAGGACCTGCGCCGCGGCCGTCTCGAACCCGCACTGGAACTGGACCTGCATGGTCTCAGCGTGGCCTACGCCGGGGAACTGCTGGACGAATTCCTGCGCGAATGCCGCCGCCGGAGGATCCGTTGCGCACGCATCATCCACGGCAAGGGCCTGCGCTCGGCCGGTGGTCAGCCGGTGCTCAAACAGAAGGTCAACTACTGGCTGCGCCTGCGCGACGAGGTCCTGGCCTTCTGTTCCGCCCCGCCCTGGGCCGGGGGCGCGGGCGCGGTGCATCTGCTCCTGCGTAATCCGGGCAAGGGGCGCCGCCGCCAGCACGAACGGCGCTGAGAGGGCCGTTTGGCACCCGCGGGCTTCCCCGTTATCATGGCCCGATCCAGATCCACACGGCGATCCCCCATGTCTCCCCAGGCATCCATCCAGGACCACCCCGTCTACACTTGGCAGGACTACCGTACCTGGCCCGACGACGAGCGCTGGGAGATCATCGACGGCGTTGCCTACGCCATGGCCCCGGCGCCCTCCACCCGCCATCAACGAGTCACAGGGAACGTCTTCTTCCACCTCCGACAACGGCTTTCAGGCAAGGACTGTACCCCCTTCATCGCCCCCACCGACGTCCATCTTTCCGACCTGGACGTGGTCCAGCCCGACTGCCTGGTGGTCTGCACTCCGGAGCAGATCCGCGACACCCATATCGAGGGACCGCCGGACCTGGTGGTGGAGGTGATCTCCCCCAGCACCTCGGCCAAGGATCTGCGCCAGAAGCGGCGCCTGTACGAACGCAGCGGGGTCAAGGAATACCTGGTGCTGGACCCCCTCGAGCACTACGCCCTGCTCTACCGCCGGCACGCCGGGGCGTTCGCGGAGGCCGGCGTGTTCGCCGCCGACGAGACCCTCACCCTGGACAGCCTCGACGGCCTGGAGATCCCCCTGGCCGAAATATTCGAACTCCCCGCGCCCCGCGCCCCCAGAAACCCGCCCCCGGAATGCGCAACATGACCCCGCCCCCCGGCAACCTCTATCTGATCTCCGCCCCCTCGGGGACCGGCAAGGGCACCCTCATCAGGGGCCTGCTGGAACGTGAGCCGAACCTGCATCTGAGCATCTCCCACACCACCCGCCCGCCGCGCCCGGGCGAAGAGGACGGGGTGCACTATCACTTCGTGGACCGGGCCGCCTTCCTGGAGATGGTGGAGGACGGGGCCTTCCTGGAACACGCCGAGGTCTTCGGCAATCTCTATGGCACCTCCGAGGCCGCGGTACGCGGGCCCCTGGAGGCGGGCCAGGACATCCTGTTGGAGATCGACTGGCAGGGCGCCCGACAGGTCCGCAGGCGCTTTCCGGAATCCTGTTCCATATTCATCCTGCCGCCTTCGTCGGCGGCCCTGCGCCAACGCCTTCAGGGCCGGGGACAGGATGCCCGCGAGGTGATCGAACGTCGTCTCGGCGAGGCTGCGGCCGAGGTCGCCCACTACGCCGAATACGACTACCTGCTGGTGAACGACCGCCTCGACCAAGCCCTGGAACGGGTGTTGGCGGTGGTCAGGGCCTACGCCCTGCGCGAGGCCGCTCAAGCCGTGCGCCTGGCCGGCCTGTTGGCCGATCTACAAGAAGCTTGAACCTTTGCCCGCCCCGGGTGGACATCTCCGTCCACCGGCCTCCAGAGGGCACCTCCGTGTGCCACTCCCCGCTACTGCGGCCGCCCCTCGCACCCCCGGGGCGATGGACGATTGCTCGGCATGGTCCCCCTCCCCTGACTCGCTTCTGCGCCTTGCCCAGGGGCCCGAGGAACACCCTCGAAACGCGGTATATTCACCTGCGACGAGCACGCTCACAGCGCAACGGCCGCCCGCCGGGACCCTGCCGGTCGAGCCGCACACGACCGGCGTTGGACAGGATCACCGCCCGTGGCGGCGTCCCACCCGGGACCGCGCAGAAGGTCAGGGTGAGATTGCTGCCCGGCGACGAGCCATCGTAGCGATAGACCACCCGCGGCCGATGCACGCTGGAGCGGATGCGTATGCCATGGCTGGCGAGGGACTGGTGATGGCGTACCAGGACATCGCCCGGGCCGGGCCGGCGGTCATGATCCAGGTCCACGAACAACAGATAGCCCTGACTCCAATCCCCGCCACGGCGACAGCTGTGCCCATCCGGGCTCGGGCAGAGGATGGCCTCGCCCCCCCGGTTCACGGCAGTGCTGCGGGCCAGATGGAGGGCCGTGACCAGGCCATTGACCTCACTCACCATGGCATTGCCGGCCAGCAGGCCCTCCAGAGAGGGGATCCCGAGCCCCAACACGAGCCCCAGGAGACCACCGGCGAACAGGGCCTCCACCAGAGTGAAGCCCGTTTGCTGTCGTCGCTGTATCCTCATGATCGCCTTCCTCGGAGAGTGGAATCGTGGAGATCATGAAAACAAGAGACGACCCCGCCAGGGTAGGGAAAAGCCCGCAGATCGGCGTCTGCTGACGCCGCTCGTCTTGGTAGGCGAACGATGATGGCCTGTGCGCATTCTCCACACCGTGCTTGGGTAGGGTGTTCGCCGCCGGCCCCTCACTACCCGACGGCCATTGTCGGGGACGGGCACCGACCCGTGGTGGGGATCCACCACCGAACCCGGTTCGAGGGCATCGACGAGAAATGCCCGCAAACTTTCTGCTGCTGTCTCACCTTTGGTAGACTCGGGGTCTTTTTCAGACTAAATATCAGGTCCGCGGGGATTCTTCCCCACGGCAGGAGAGTATTGATGGCGCGCATTACCGTAGAAGACTGCCTGGAGCATGTGGACAACCGTTTCAATCTGGTCCTGCTGGCGGCCAAACGGGCACGTCAGATCGAGCACGGCCTCGATCCCCTGGTGCCCAGTAACAACGACAAGCCTACGGTCATCGCCCTGCGTGAGATCGCCGCCGGCCTGGTCACCCCCGAGACCGTGGAACCGGAGGAACCGCCCGAGGGGCTGGAGATCAGCGCGGTGGAGAAGGCCCTGGTGGAGGAGATCCGCGCCGAGGCCGACCGGCAGCAAGAGGCGCCCTGACCCTCGTGAGGCCTGCAAGGAAAAAACTCGGGGATACCGTGAAGGACCCCTCTCCCGCAGGAAGAGAGAGATGATGGGATACGCTGGGCGCGACCTGCCCACCCAGCCCGGAGCCTTGCGTTGACCCCCTCGCCAGGCAAACGCCCACCCCCGCCCTCCCCGCCCACAGGGCCGCCCGAATACCGTATTGCCGACCTCTGCGCCGAACTGGAGGCCTACCTCACCCCCAAGCAGATTCGCGAGGTCTACCGGGCCTTCGTGTTCGGCGCCGAGGCCCATGAAGGCCAGCGGCGTCAGTCCGGCGAGCCCTACATCTACCATCCCCTGGCGGTGGCGCGGATCCTCGCCGGGATGCGCATGGACCACAAGTGCCTGGTGGCGGCGCTGCTCCACGACGTCATAGAGGACACCCCTACCGCCAAGGAACAGCTCGCGCAGATCTTCGACCCCGAGGTGGCGCAACTGGTGGACGGCGTGAGCAAACTCACCCAGATTCACTTCGGATCACGGGTGGAGGCCCAGGCCGCCAACCTGCGCAAGATGCTCCTGGCCATGACCAAGGACATCCGGGTCATCCTCGTCAAGCTGGCGGACCGCCTGCACAACATGCGCACCCTGGGGGCGCTGCGCCCCGACAAGGCCCGGCGCATCGCCCGCGAGACCCTCGAGATCTACGCCCCCATCGCCAACCGCCTGGGCATCAACAGTATCCGTCAGGAGTTGGAGGACCTCGCCTTCGCCCACTATTGGCCCTGGCGCTACCGGGTGTTGCAACGCGCCGTACGCGAGGCCCACGGGGCGCGCAAGGAACTCACGGAGACAGTGCTCATGGCCCTCAGGCGGCGCCTGCGCCAGGAAGGGATCGACGCCGAGGTCCTCGGGCGGCGCAAACACCTGTACAGCATCTATCACAAGATGCGGAGCAAGGGCCTGCGCTTCTGCCAGGTGATGGACGTCTATGCCTTCCGCATCATCGTCGACCGCATGGACACCTGCTATTGCGCCCTGGGCCCGGTGCACAACCTCTACAAGCCGGTCCCGGGGCGTTTCAAGGACTACATCGCCCTGCCCAAGTCCAATGGCTACCAGTCCCTGCACACCATCGTCATCGGCCCCCACGGCGTACCCCTCGAGATCCAGATCCGCAGCGAGGCGATGCACCGCGTGTCCCAGTCGGGGATCGCCGCCCACTGGATGTACAAGACCACCGAGGGTGGCGACGGCGGTATCCAGGCGCGCGCCTCGGACTGGTTGCACAACCTCCTCGATCTGCAACAGGGGGTCGGCGATTCGGTGGAGTTCCTGGAGCACGTCAAGGTGGACCTGTTCCCGGACGAGGTCTACGTGTTCACCCCACAGGGGCGGGTGATGGTGCTCCCCCAGGGGGCCACGGTAGTGGACTTCGCCTACGCGGTCCATTCCGACCTGGGCAATACCTGTGTGGCAGCGCGGGTGAACCAGCGTTTCGTGCCCCTATCCACCCGCCTGCACAGTGGCCAGACAGTGGAGATCATTCCCAAGACCGATGCCCACCCGCGTCCGGAATGGCTGGCGTTCGTGGTCACCCCCAAGGCCCGCACCGGCATCCGCATCTTCCTGCGAAATCTGGAACGGCGCGAGGCCATCGATCTCGGCCGGCGCCTGCTCGACAGCGAACTGGCCGCCTGGGGCATCACCCTGGACCAGATCCGCCGCGAACGCATCCAGGGCTACATCGAACAGATGGGGATACCGGATCTGGACGAACTCTGCCGCCAGGTCGCCCTGGGCGACCGCCTGCCGCTGCTGGTGGCGCGCCAGCTGGTGGGCGAGGACGTAGAGGCCATACGCCAGCCCACTCCGCGCACCGCCGGCCATCTCGCCATCAAGGGCAGCGAAGGCATGGCGGTGTGCTATGCCAAGTGCTGCCGGCCGATCCCCGGCGATGCCATACGCGGGATGTTCCACCCCGGCAAGGGATTGGTGGTTCACCGCGCCGAATGCCACAATCTGGGCGAACCCACCACCAACTGGGTACAAGTGGAATGGGACTGCTCGGCGCACATCGAGCTGCCCACCGGGATCCGCATCTCCGTCACCAACCAGCGCGGCGTCCTGGCGCGTCTCGCAGCGGCCATATCGAGCCAGGGTTGCAACATCGAGGACGTGGGCATCGAAGAACAAGACGGCCTCAGCAGCCGCCTGCGTTTCGTGGTCACGGTACGCGACCGCCAACATCTGGCCGGACTCATACGCCACCTGCGCGGCCTGGAGCCGGTGCAACGCATCCAGCGGGTGATGCAGTAACCGTCATGGCGCGCCTGTCTGCGCGCGATGCACGGACGCCATCCCCGGCGGATAGCGCCTCAGCCCTCCGCCATCCGCACCGGCAGGCGTTGCGGCCCCCAGCGTCCGGGTTGGGCCTCGAACACCCCGGCCAGAGGGGTGCCACAGCGGTTGCAATGGCCCTGGGCGTCCAGGTTCCAGGTACCGAGCACGTACCAGTCGCGCTCGATGAGCAGTTGCCCGCAGTGATGGCAGTAGGTGCTCTGGCCGGCCGGATCGTGGACGTTGCCGGTGTAGGCGTAACGCACGCCGTTGGCCATGGCGATCTCGCGCGCCCGGGTAAGGGTGGACGGCGGGGTGGGAGGCACGTCGCGCATCTTGTAGTCGGGATGGAAGGCGGTGAAGTGCATCGGCACGTCCGGCCCCAGGCGCTCCACCACCCAGCGGGTCATGCGCTCGATCTCGTCGGCGGAGTCGTTATGGCCGGGAATCACCAGGGTGGTGATCTCCAACCAGCAGTCGGTCTCGTGGCGGACGTACTCCAGGGTGTCGAGTACCGGTTGCAGATGGCCCTTGCAGATCTTGCGATAGAACGCCTCGGTGAAACCCTTGAGGTCGATGTTGGCGGCGTCCATGACCGCGAAGAACTCCTTGCGCGGCTCCGGATTGATGTACCCGGCGGTGACGGCGACGCTCTTGATACCCTGCTCCCGACAGGCGCGGGCGGTGTCGATCGCGTATTCATGGAAGATCACCGGGTCGTTGTAGGTATAGGCCACCGAACGCGCGCCCAGTTGCCGGGCCTTGGCGGCGATGGCCTCGGGACTGGCGGAATCCGCGAGGATGTCGATCTCCCGCGACTTGCTCATATCCCAGTTCTGGCAGTACTGACAGGAGAGGTTGCAGCCGGCCGTGCCGAAGCTGAACACGGGAGTGCCGGGCAGGAACTGGTTCAGAGGTTTCTTTTCGATGGGGTCCACCACGAAACCGCTGGAGCGCCCATAGGTGTTGAGCACGATGCGGCCGTTCTCGGCCGAGCGCACGAAGCACAGGCCCTGCTGGCCGTCCTTGAGCTTGCAGTCGCGCGGACAGAGATCGCACTGCACCCGCCCGTCTTCGAGGTGGTGCCAGTGTTTCGTGGGGAAGTGGCTCGGTTCGACGTGCATGGCGGCCTCCGCGGGGGAATGAGCGAATCTATCCATGATATTGGCATGGTTAAGGCCGCTTTCAATGCCCTGTGAGCGCCGACCAGCGCATCTACACCCCCCCATAGGCCAGGCGCCCCCCCATCCACCGCGCCTCCAGGGCCGCGGCCCGTTCGGGCGCGGTGCGCAACAGGTGGTCGGCGGCCGCCCGGGCCGCGGGCAGCAGGTCTTGATGCCCCAGGGGATCGGCCACCCGGTACTGCACCTCACCGGTCTGACGGGTCCCGAGGACCTCCCCCGGACCACGTAATTCCAGGTCCTTGCGGGCGATCTCGAAACCGTCGTGACTGGCGCGCAGGATGGCCAGGCGTTGCCGCGCCTGCCGCGAAAGGGGGTGATGGTAGAGGAGCAGGCAGTGACTGCGCTCAGCCCCCCGGCCCACCCGGCCGCGAAGCTGATGCAACTGCGCCAGGCCCAGGCGCTCGGGGTTCTCGATGATCATCAGGCTGGCGTTGGGCACATCCACGCCTACCTCGATCACGGTGGTGGCCACCAACAGCCCCAGCTCGCCGGCCTTGAAGGCGGCCATCACCCCCTCGCGCTCCGCGGCAGCCATGCGCCCGTGCACCAGACCCACCCGGACCCCCGCCAGGACCTCGCCCAACAACGCGGCAGTGTCTTCGGCGGCCTGACATTGCAGGGCCTCGGACTCCTCGATCAGGGTGCACACCCAATAGGCCTGACGCCCGGCGCGACAGGCCTCGCGCACCCGGGCGATCACCTCCTCGCGACGCCCATCGGGCACCGCCACGGTGGTCACCGGGGTGCGCCCCGGCGGCAACTCGTCGATCACCGAGAGGTCCAGGTCGGCATAGGCGGTCATGGCCAGGGAACGGGGGATGGGGGTGGCGGTCATGATGAGCTGGTGGGGCACCCCGCCCTCCCCGCGGCCCTTCTCTTTCAGGGCCAGACGCTGATGGACCCCGAAGCGGTGCTGTTCGTCCACCACCACCAGGCCCAGGGCCTGAAAACGCACTTCCTCCTGAAACAGCGCGTGGGTACCCACGGCCACCCGTGCCCGGCCCTCGCGCAGGGCCTCCAGGGCGGCGCTGCGCTCGGCCCCGCGCAGGCGGCCGGTGAGCCATATCGGGTCCACCCCCAGGGGCTCGAACCAGGCGCGCAGGTTGTGCAGGTGCTGTTCCGCCAGGAGTTCGGTGGGGGCCATGAGGGCGGCCTGACGACCGGCCTCCACCGCCTGGAGCAGGGCCAGGGCGGCCACCACCGTCTTGCCCGAGCCCACGTCACCCTGTATCAGGCGCAGGGCCGGCACCCCGGCCTCCAGGTCGCGGGCGATCTCTGCCGCCACCCGGCGCTGGGCCGCGGTAAGGCGGAACGGCAGGGCCGCAAGCAGGCGCCGGCGCAGGGCGCCATCCCCCTTCAAGGCCGGCGCGGGGATGCGCCGATGCTGGGCACGCAAGCGGCGCAGACCGATCTGATGGGCGAGGATCTCTTCGAAGGCGAGGCGGCGCTGGGCCGGATGCCGGCCCTGTTCCAGGGCCGTCCGGTCCGTGTCCGGGGGCGGTCGGTGGAGCAGGGCCAGGGCCGCATGAAGCCCGGGCAGGCCGCGCAGTTGGGGCAGGTCCGGCGGCAACCAATCGGCGAGGCGCGCCGGGTTCTCCGCCAGGGCCTCCAGGACCTGGTCGCTGAGACGGCGCCAGGTGAGCTGGTGCAGGCCCTCGGTGGTGGGATAGATGGGGGTGAGGCCGGCCTCCCCGGGGGGCGAGCGGCCCGCGTCCAGACGCTGGTACTCGGGGTGGATCATCTCCAGTTCGGTGGGACCGCGGCGGACCTCGCCATAGCAACGCAGCCGTACCCCGGGGGCCAGGGCGGCGCGCTGGGCATTGGAGAAGTGGAAGAAACGCAGCAACAAACGCCCGCCGCCGTCGCTGAGCAACACCTGCAGCGAGGTCCGCCGCCCGGCGCGCACCTCGGCTGCCGCCACCTCCCCCTCCACCTGGGTGCAGAGGCCCGGATAGATGCCCGCCAGGGGCGTCACCCGAGTGCGGTCCTCATATCTCAGGGGGAGGTGGAAGAGCAGATCCTGAAAGGTCTCCACCCCCACCCGGGCGAGGCGTTCGGCCACCCTGGGGCCGACCCCCCGCAGCCGGACCACCGGGGTCTCATGGAAGAAGGGGGCGGCTGCCTGGGGCAAAAGGGTCCTCGTGCTAACATTGGGAATACCCGTCCATTCAAACAGAGCCCACCATGGTCAAACAAGCCGGATTCGAGGTGACCACCCGCGCCCGGGGCACCTATCTCATCGATCGCCAGGTCCAGGAGATCGTGGCCGCCAGCGGGATCGACACCGGCCTGTGCCAGGTCTTCGTCCAGCACACCAGCGCCTCCCTGATCCTGTGCGAGAACGCCGACCCCCAGGTACGCCGCGACCTGGAGGTGTTCATGACCCGCCTCGCCCCCGACGGCGACCCCCTGTTCGATCACACCCAGGAAGGCCCCGACGACATGCCTGCCCATGTGCGCACGGTCCTCACCCAGAATGGCATCACCCTGCCGGTACGCCGCGGGCGCCTGGCCCTGGGGACCTGGCAGGGCCTCTACCTGTGGGAACACCGCGCCCAAGGCCACCACCGCCACCTCATCGTCAGCGTATGGGACTGAACCCCGTGAATACCCCCACAGGGCCGTCCTGCCCCACGAGCCGTCGCACCCCCGACTACCGCGGGGTGGAGATCGTGGAACGCCATCCCGATCCCCCTCCGGCCGACTACCGCGAGGCCATGGCCCTGGCCGAACGCATCGCCGACGAACGCCTGGGCGAGCACATGCTGCTGTCCTGGTACGACCGCGACCGGGACTTCGAGGCCCCCCAGGGGTCGAGCGAGTGCCACCAGGCCGGGGCCGTCCCCGGATACGTGGACTATGGGCTCTATCACGGGGCCAAGCTCAAGGTGGACATCGATGGAGGGCGGTTCGTGTTTTTCTATCTGCCGTTGGACGACGACCTCACAGGCTGAACCGCCTTCGCAGACTGATCGGTAAGAGCGCCGACCCGGTCCTGAGTTACGCCAGGCCCCAGGTACTGAAGGGATGGGCCGCGAGATAGGCATTGTAATAGCGCTCGTCACCCGAGACCTCCTCGCCCGCCCAGGGGGGGATCTCGGGGCGCTCGTCGGCGCGCGCCAGTTCCACCTCGGCCAGTACCAGCCCGCGATTGGCCCCTTCGAACACGTCCACTTCCCAGCGCCGGCCCGCGTGTGGGACCAGGTAGCGCGTCTTCTCCACCACCCCAGACAGGGCCAGTTCGGCGAGCATCGACTCGGCCTCGTCCAGGGGCAGCGAATACTCGTATTCGCTGCGGGAGATCCCCCGCGAGGCCCCTTTCAGGGTGAGCCAGGCCGCGTCACCCGCGATCCGCACGCGCACCGTGACCCTGGGGTCGGCGCACAGGTAGCCCTGTTTCAGGGGTATGGCACGGGTCGCCGCCTCGCGCCAGTCCTCGTCCCGCACCAGAAACTTACGTTCGATCTCTTGGGCCATGGGATCAATCCAGGTCCGCGTGGAAACCGATGGTACGCCTGCGCCCGTCGCGCTTGAAACGGACCTCGCGTTGCAACCCGCCGAACAGGCGTTCCGCGTCCAGGATATCGCCGGTCAGCCGTATCTGCCGGACCACGGTGGCGAAATCGCCTGGGGTGAGCCGGTCGAGACCGGCCAGGGCGGCCTTCCAGCGGGCCTTGTCGGCCTCGATGCCCTTTTCCGCCAGTACCTGACGGAACAGCCCCCAGGCCTGACGGACGCGGAGGTAGTCGAAGCGGATCTTGAGATCGAAGCGGCGCAGGGAGGCGTCATCGAGGCTGTCCATGAGATTGGTGGCGCAGATGAACAGGCCCTCGAAGGCCTCCATCTGGGTGAGCAGTTCATTCACCTGGGTCACCTCCCAGCTCTGCTGGGCACTGCGACGGTCGCGCAGAAAACTGTCGGCCTCGTCCAAAAGGAGCACGGCGTTGTCTTCCGCGGCCTGCTCGAACATCCCCGAGATGGCGGCCTCGGTCATGCCCACGAAGGGACCGAGCAGATCCGAGGCACGCTTGAGTAACAAGGGCCGGTCGAGGCTCTTGGCGGCGAAGCGGCCAAACTCGGTCTTGCCGGCCCCGGGCGGGCCGTAGAGACAGATACGGGCGTTGCCATGCCGGCGGATACCCTTCACCAGGCGCTCCAGGTCCTGGTCCGGGTTGAGGAAATCGAGGCTGTAATGCGTGGGTGCCCGCGGCCCGGACAGCAAGGGACGCTCGTAACCCATGGCATTGAGGGTATGCCCGAGGAGACGTTCGAGATCCCGTTCCGTCCGCTCCGCATCGCCGCCGGTCACGCTCAACACCCGCGCCGCCCGCGAGACCAGGGCCGGGGCCACATCGGGGTTCTCGGCCACGCGCTGGATCCATTCGTCGCGCACCGGCAGGCCCCGCATGTGGCGGGCGAGGATGCGCCGGCGTTCGCCCCGGGGCGGCGTGCGCAGTTCCAGGACCACGTCGAAACGGCGGATGAAGGCGGGATCTATGGGCTCGATCTGATTGCTGATCCAGATGGCCGGGGTCGGGTTCTCCTCCAACAGGCGGTTGACCCAGGCCTTGTGCTTGTCGTCCGCCGGCAACCGTCCGAAGAAGGGCAGCATCTGATCCTGGAAGACGTCCTCGATCTCATCGAACAGGATCAAGGCCTTGTGTTTGCGCGCCAATACCTGCTGACTGAGCTGATAGGACGAGAACCGCTGGGGGCTGGCGATGGGATCGCCCTCTTCGTCCTCGGTCCGGATCTCGTAGAGTTCGAGCCCCAGGTCCCCGGCCAGGGTGCGCACCAGCTCGGTCTTGCCGGTGCCGGGGGGGCCATACAGCAACAGGTTCACCCCCGCCATCCGGGCCTCGGCGGCGCGGGCCAGGTAGCGGTGGACGAGGCGGTAGTCCTCTTTCATGTGCGCGAAATCGCCGGGCTCGAGTTCGGGCGCGGGGGCCGCGCGGAAGTAACGCCCGAGGATATCCTGGAGTTCCTGCCGTGCTTCGAGCAGGGCGTCCACCAGGCCAGGGGCGGGACGCAGCTTGAGGCTCAGGCGCTCGGCCCCGTCCTTGTTCAGATCGAGGATCCCTGAACGCAACAGCAGCCCATGGCTGGCGAGGGCCCTGCGCACCTTTCCGGGCGACGTATCCAGGAGCACCGCGAGGACCTGTTTCACCCGCCCGGTAGACAGGGTACCGAGGGTATCGGCCACGTCGTCGAAGCCCTGATGGCTCTGCAGGATCACCGCTAGGCCGAGGATGCGGCGTTCCAGCTTGCTGAGGCCGATGTGCTTGCCCAGACGGGAGAGATTCTTGCCCAGGGGCTTGGCGATACCCGGCGGCCGCGCCCGGTGAGCGTCCAGGCGGTCGCCGAGGGCGGCGAGAAACTCCTTCTTGGACAGGGGCTCGTCCTCGAGTTGGCCGAGCCCCACGGCGCGCAGGACCGCACCGTCGAAGGTGGGATTCTTCGGATAGCCGGTCATGCCGCGCACCCCACCCAATTCGAGCAAGATCTTCAGGGACCAATACTCGGCCACGCGATGACAGGGGTGATCGCTGGTGTAGTTGCGCTCGCGGGGCAGATCGAGCAGGTCGTCCAATGGCATGGCGGCCTCCTGGAGGGGCACGGAGGATGGGGAGAGTTTACACGCTGGACGCGCCGATGGGGGGAAGGGAAGTTATATACCCGTCGCACGTGAATATTTCGCTACTGCGGCCGCCCCTCGCACCCCTGGGCGGTGTTGCGAAAGCTCGCCATAGTCCTCGCTATGACTCGCTTCCGCGCCTTGCCCAGGAGCACGAGGAACACCCTCGAAAAACGAAATATTCACGTGCGACGGGTATACCCGTGCGCCGGAATATGAGGACACGGCGGCGTGGATGCAGGGCCATACCCTTGCCAGCCCGGGGGGATGGGGGCATATTCCACCCCCTCGCCCCTCTCCTGACAGCCACCCCCGGACCCGAACCATGCCCGAATCCAAGGTCTACGACGTACTCATCATCGGCAGCGGGGCCGCCGGCCTCGGCCTCGCCCTGCGCCTGGACACCTCCCTGCGCATCGCGGTGGTCGCCAAGCGCGAGATCAAGGAGGGCAACACCCTGTATGCCCAGGGCGGCATCTCGGCGGTGCTGGACGCCGCCGACTCGGTGGAGTCCCACGTCCAGGACACCCTCGCCGCGGGGGCCGGGCTGTGCGACCCCGACACCGTGCGGCTGGTGGTGGAAAGGGGGCCGGCCGCCATCCAGTGGCTGCTGGATCAAGGCGTGGAGTTCACCCGCCGCAGCGATCCCCGCGGGGGCTATCACCTCACCCGCGAGGGCGGCCATTCCCACCGCCGCATCATCCATGCCGCCGACGCCACCGGCGAGGCCGTGGAGGGGACCCTGGAGGCCAAGGTACGGGCGCGCACCAACGTGGACCTGTACGAGAACCACATCGTGGTGGACCTCATCACCGCGGCCAAGCTGGGCCGGCGGGAACCGCGTTGCCATGGCGCCTACGTCCTCGACAAGGGCAGCGGCCGGGTGCTGACCTTCGCAGCCCACTTCACCGCCCTGGCCACCGGCGGGGCGAGCAAGGTGTACCTCTATACCAGCAATCCCGACGTGGCCACCGGCGACGGCATCGCCATGGCGTGGCGCGCCGGTTGCCGAGTGGCCAACATGGAGTTCATGCAGTTTCACCCCACCTGCCTCTTCCATCCCAAGGCCAAGTCGGCCCTCATCACCGAGGCGGTCCGCGGCGAGGGCGGGCACCTGCTCCTGCCCGACGGCAGCCGCTTCATGGAACGCTTCGATCCACGCGGCGAGCTGGCCCCGCGCGACGTGGTGGCGCGGGCCATCGACCACGAGATGAAGCGCCTGGGGGTGGAGCACCTCTATCTGGACATCAGCCACAAGCCCCGGGAGTTCGTGCTGGAGCACTTCCCCAGCATCCACGAGCGCCTCCTGGAGTTCGGCATCGACATCACCACCGAGCCCATCCCGGTGGTCCCCGCGGCCCACTACACCTGCGGCGGGGTGATGGCCGACCACATGGCCCGCACCGACCTGGAAGGCCTCTACGCCATCGGCGAGGTGGCCTATACCGGGCTCCACGGGGCCAACCGCATGGCCAGCAACTCCCTGCTGGAATGCCTGGTGTTCTCCGCCCTGGCGGCCGAAGACATCGAGGCCCGCGCCCCCCATTACGGCCCCACCCCCGCCCTGCCCCCCTGGGACGAGAGCCGGGTCACGGATTCGGACGAAGAGGTGGTGGTCTCCCACAACTGGGACGAGCTGCGCCGCTTCATGTGGGATTACGTGGGCATCGTGCGCACCAACAAACGCCTCGCCCGCGCCCAGCGTCGCATCGACCTGCTGCGCCACGAGATCGTCGACTACTACAGCGACTTCCGCGTGGGCAACGACCTGCTCGAACTGCGCAACCTCGCGGACGTGGCCGCGCTCATCATCTCCAGCGCCCGCCGACGCAAGGAGAGCCGCGGCCTCCATTACACCCTGGACTTCCCCGCCACCGACCCCATCCAGCAGCATCCCACGGTGCTCTTCCCCGACAGCTACATCCCCCAGGCCGGGTAGGGGCACGTCCCGTAAGGTTGGCGACGGCGCAGGCCCTCAGTCCATCCCCCCGCCGGCCGTCGGCCAGCGCCGGCGCAGGGCCTCCCGGTGCAGGGCCAGCCACTGCAGGCCGATGATCAGCGAGGTGGAATCGGCACGCCCACCATAGAGTTCCGCCAGGGCCTCGTCCACCTCCATCACCACCACCCGGATGTCCTCCCCCTCCTCCTCCAGGCCGTGGATCCCCGCGGCCGCCGAGGCGTCCACCCGCCCACAGAAGAGATGGATGCGGTCCACCGAGGTCCCCGGGCTGACCATGAAGGTACAGATCGGCTCCAGGGCCGTGAGCCGGCAACCGGTCTCCTCCAGGGCCTCGCGCCGGGCCACCTCCTCGGGGGTCTCCCCCGCGGGGATGTAGCCGCCCACGGTCTCCAAGAGCCACGGCCGTTGCCGTTGTCCCAGGGCGCCGATGCGGAACTGCTCCACCAGCACGACCTGTTCCCGGTCCGGGTCGTAGAGCAGCACCGAACTGGCGCGCAGGCGCTCTATCCGCTCGCGTACCAACACGGGGCTCGTCCCTCCCGCGAACAGGGCGTGACGCAGGCGGTAGCGATTCAGTTTCAGGAAGCCATCGTACAGGGTCTCGGTATCGAGCAGATCCACGGTGTAGTTCATGACAAGCGCACCCCCAGCGGAAACAGAGCGCCCGAGCATAACCGATTCATTCGGATACAGTCTCCGCCGGCTGCAGGCCGGCGACCTCACCCCCGTCCCGCCGGAGTACCGCAAACAGGGACGTCGGGGTTCGACACCATCGCCCGGGCGTTGCGCCGGTTCCGCACCCATTGAATCAAGGAGGAAGGTGCCGACAAGCTGATCGAGGCTGCGTTCGGGGCCGCCGAGCGGCAGTCCCAGGGACCGCTGCCGCGTGATGGCGAAGAAGGGATGGGGGGCGAGGAGGCCTGCCGGGCATGGGGCCTCCTGTTGGAGGCGGTGATTCGGGATGGTCGGGATTGACCACCGAGGCAGCCCATGGGCAGCCCAGACACGAAAACGCCCCGGACCTGCCGGGGCGTCGAATCGCGTAATTGGCTGATTTCAAATGGTGGCCAGGGGCAGAATCGAACTGTCGACACGGGGATTTTCAGTCCCCTGCTCTACCAACTGAGCTACCTGGCCGCAGAAGCCGCTTATTAAATCCACACGAACGGGCGAGGTCAAGCCCGATTTGCGGACTCAACAGGACCACGTCATCCAACCACTCAAGTCATTGAAAACCGCGCCAGTGGCTTTCCCTGAAAATGTCTGCGGCAGGGATGCCGCAGTCAAGCCTACAGGGAGGTATTCACGGCGTTTTTCAGGGAAGGCCACT
>Ga0256841_1000733_pt1 | contig 31795 bp, 32 predicted proteins | sample 356308metaG_FD_185971 | JGI IMG/M metagenome (GOLD analysis project Ga0256841, IMG submission 185971) | Hydrothermal vent microbial communities from Mid Atlantic Ridge, Atlantic Ocean - 356-308 | ecosystem: Environmental > Aquatic > Marine > Hydrothermal vents | place: Atlantic Ocean: Mid... | reverse complement strand
CGGTTCATCCCCGCATGCGCGGGGAACACACTTCCTTCAACACATTGTAATTATGGATTATTTCATGACCGGCTTGATCCACCAAGCCATCCGGTAATTTTGCTGGCCACGGTCATATATTGTACAGATTGTTAAAGAGCGACATCCCCGTCTTCGGGGGGATGGAAGGAGACCAGTTTCAGTCCATCGAATTCCACCGGCATACGTCGGTTCTTGCCCAGTGTGAGAAAATCAAATCCGCTTTCGGTATTGGTCCGCCACACCATGACGGCGTTGCCTTCTTCGATGCCTTCCTCGACTTGCGACCAGATCATCTCACGAACCCGCCTGGAGGGTGCACCCACATAGACGCCGGCCCGGACTTCCACCAGCCAGACGGCGAGCCGTCCCCGGAGTCTGGGTGGTGCATTCTCAAGCACGATGACCAGCATCGCCGATGGAATCCGGGTTGGGGATTGCGGGGGGAAGAGCATCCTCCGGCGGCTTTGGTGGGGTGAGGCCGCCGGCAGCGAGGACTTCTTCTATGGTCGGAATGATTTTTCCAAGGATGCGCTGCTCGCGGAACAGGTCGCGACAGGCGAGGCGCACGGCGCGTTCCGGTTCCGCCGGTTCGCGTGCGGCAATCTGGAACGCCAGCGGCACCACCGAATCGAACTTGAACAGGTCGGCAATATCGTAGACGAAGGAAAGCGGCTTGCCGGTGTGAATGAACCCGACAGCGGGGGCGTAGCCCGCTGCGAGCACGGCGGCTTCGGTAATGCCATACAGGCATGCGGTAGCAGAGGACAGGCAGCGATTGGGCAGGTCGCCGGAGCCCCATTCTTCCGGGTTGTAGTTTCGGCGCTTCCATTTTACGCCATGACGCTGTGCCAGTGTCTGATAGAGTTTACGTACCCGCACGCCCTCGATGCCGCGCAACTGTTCCACGCTGCGCCGTTGCGGCGGTTTTTCGCCAAACCGGAACTCGTACATCTTGCGCACCACGCGCAGGCGCGCCTTTTCGTCCAGTGCCAGGCGGGCCTGGTACAACAGGCGGTCGGCACGCGCGCCGCCGGGCTGGCCGGATGCATAGAGGCGGACGCCGGCCTCCCCTACCCACACCAGCAAGGTGCCGACACGCGCCGCCAGGGCCGCCGCCCGGTGCGAGACGCGGGTGCCGGGTTCGAGCATCAGGCAGGCGATGGAACCCACGGGGATGTGGGTGCGCACGCCGTTCTTGTCGATGACCACGAAGGCGCCGTCCAGCACGTCGATCTGGCCGCGTTCGATGAACAGCAGGGAGATGCGTTCCTTCATGGCGATGGGCTTGAGCGGTGGCAACATGTCAGGTCGGCCAGTCGGACAACGTCAGTTGCTCCGCTTTCCTTCCCGGTCTTCCCTGACCCACTGTTCCGCGCTGCCTGACAAGGGCGCGGTGTGACCCCTGATCTCATCCATGGCCTGTGCAGTCCGGTGGCGCCGTTGCTGCTGCAGATAAGCCCTGAGCGCCCGGTTCACCAACAGGCTGCGTTCGCTCCTGGGATACTTCTGAAGTTCCTGCAAGATGTCATCGTCCAGCATCAGCTTGGTCCCATGTGACACGATTGCGATCCTCGCTCTATTACACAACCATCATGCACACTCACGCCAGCGGCCGCACCAGCAACAGGCCGCAACCAAAGGCTTTCGCCGGTCCGATACCCTGCACCAATGTCGCGGTAAACGCTTCCGGGTCTGTCACTTCCAGCACGCCGGTGAAATCCAGGGTGCTGAGCTGGATGGGTTTTCCCTTGCCCCGGGCGGGAAGCCGATGGCGGACATAGCCGTCCACGCGGACTGCGGTTTCTTCGAAGGCAAAACCGCAGCGTTCCGCCCGTGTCTCCAGCCAGTGGATGCCGGCTTCCTGCACCAGTTGCGCCAGCGGAGGACGCTCCCGTTCCGGCAGATCCCGGTAATCGGGCGCGTGCTTGCGGTTCATGACCACGTCGTGGCGCTGGCGGCGGCCGTTGCTGTCGGTTCGGGTGACCACGGGGTTGGCGCGCAGGCTGAACGCCAGACGCTGGCCGGTGCGCAGCCGGGGCCGGTAGGGCTTGTGCTCGATATGCCAGATGCCCTGGTCGCGTACCGGCGCACGCGAGGACACCAGGTAAAAGGCCGGCCGGCCCTCGCGCTGTTCGCGCCGGAACAGGAAATCGCGGTCGGCCCCGGCGTCTTCTTCGAACAGGCGCCACAGCGCCTGGTGTTCGCGATAGGCATCGGTACAGGCGTTTTGCGCCAGCCGCCGCACGTCGGGGGCGGGGCTGCGCACGGTGATACGGCTGAAATAGTGGTTCATGAGATATCCTCCCGGGGCAGGCCAGCCGCCAGCTCGCGCCGCTCGCCGAACTGCCAGCGGTGCCGGCTGAGCAGGCGGTCATGGCGGGTGTATTCCATTTTCAGCGCGTCGGCCGGGAAACCCGCTTCGTCCACATCCAGGAGTTCCCAGAAGGCCATGGGCTCGGCATCGGGCTTCAGTTCCGGCGGCAGGGCTTGTGTGGGCTCGGTGGTAGAGAACAGGGCGCACAGACTTGGAGCCTCGACGCACCGGGGCGCCAGAGGCAGTGCAGGTGGACAGGCCTTGCGCCCCAGGTACAGGACGAAACGGGGTTTCTCCAACGCTTCGGCGAGTGTTTCCAGGGTGTAGGGCGCCGCGTCACTGCATGGCCACAGGGCCACCCGGCAGGCCGCATCCATGCGGTAGTCGCGCTGCGACAGGATGGTACTGAGCTTGTCCGCCAGCAGCTCGTCACGGCGGGTGGCATAACGCACGCCCTTGCGCGCGGGCGGCACCTGGGTGGTGTGGTAGTCGCGCAGCAACTCACCCGGCGCGTCCACGCACACGGCCATGGCATAGTGCTCGGCCAGCGCCGCATGCGCCGCTTCATCGTCTCGCTCAAGGCCCAGGGCCGCCGCCACCAGCCCCAGTACGGCGGACTTGGATGGCTGCGACAGGCTGGGGCGCTGTTCGCCCACGGCAATGTCGCCCCAAGCCGCCATGGGACCGTACAGGCGGAACAAAAGATAGGTTCTCATGGCGTCAGGCCGTCGCGCAGGCGATCACGTCGGCCAGCGAGCCCTCGCCGGTCAAGGCGTTCATATGACAGCGCCGGTCGGCGCAGGCGCCATAGACCTGGTCCATGCCCTTGCGTGTTTCCTCCAGCTTTTGAATGGCCTCGGTCAGCATGTCCCCACCCTGCACCGGCTTGAGGAAGGCCACCGACAGGGAGCGCGGCTGCTGGTCGCCCGTCTCGCACAGCAGGTAGGACGCACGAGCGCGGGAGGCGAAGCTGTTCTGCTTGCCGGTGGGCGCCACGGTGGCGGCGCATTCGATCAGCGCCGCCAGGGCCTTGTTGGCCAGATCCCGGTCACCGCCCAGGTTTTTCTCCAACAGTTCGCGGTCGATGCAGGCGTAGAGATAGAACAGGCCGGCGGCGAATTCGGTTGCGCCCATGTGACCGGCGCCCATGTCTTCCTCACCGGTATTGAGGTCGTCGACCGCGGTGAAGAAATCGTCTTCCACTGTCACCCGGTGGACGCTGATGGCATGGGCGACCTGGGCAGCGGCCTCGGTATTGAAGGCCGGGGCATCCGCCAGCATGCGGCCGAACAAGGCCACGTCGGCCGCGGTGTGGCTCTTGCGCAGCAATTTCAGTTCGTCATCGGAAGGCCCCTCGCCGCGCGCTGCCAGCGTCTCGACCAGCTGGTCGATGGCCCTGCGTTCCTCGGGCGCGAAATGGGCCAGTTGCTCGATTTCCAGCTCCGTCAACTGTTTTTGCAACCGGGCTTCGTCGTCCAGTTCCTTGAGGCCCTCCTTTTCTTTCCTCGACAGGGTTTTCAATTTGCCGAACACGCTGGCGATGGTGCCTGCCCACTCCAGCGCCTTCTTTTCCTTGACACCTTTTTCGCGCAGCGCCTTGAAGATCTCGATGCCCATCTCCTTGGTGCGCGTGCCTACGTGCCCGTCGAGCGCGGACTCGAACAGATCAGACTTGCGCCAGGCGCGCTTGAGGCTCTGCGACGAAACGCGCAGCCTCGGGTGGCCACCCATGACCGCGGTCTTGGGCCGGCCCAGGTCATCCCGGTTGAGGTTGGCCGGGGGGTAGGAAGTCAGCAGATGCAATTGAACAAAGCGGCTCATTTCGGTTTCTCCCTGGTATCGGTTTCGGCGCGGCCGGTCAGGCGGCGCGGACATTCGGAAAATAGGCGTAGGCCCAGCGTTTCTTGACCTTGTCGCCCCAGAAATAGACATCCCGGCACAGTCCGGGCAGATCGGCCCGGTAGTTCAACTGGCGCAGAACGCGCAGCAGGGCCGGATACAATTCCTGGCGGTCGCATTGCAGCAGACGGCGGAAGCGCAGTTCGCTGACCACAGGCGGACTGCCCTCTGCCATCTGTTCCGGCAGGGACTTGCCGGGTGTGTTCTCGCGCAGGTGGGACAAGAGGCCGGCGATGGCCGCCAGCCGGTCCTGCCAGCCGTGTTCGCCGGCGAAATGCCCCTGCAGGGAATGGCAAAGGCGCGCAAAGGCCGCCGTCATGGCGACTTCGTCCACCGAGCCGCAACGCCGCAGCTCGGCGCGGGCGCCCCGGTTGTCGTCCAGTCCCCGCCACCAGTCCGCCAGCGCCCGGAGCAGGGGCGAATCGGCGGAAAAATCGAGTGTGTTGCTCATGCGGCTTCCTCCTGGGTGTTCACCATCAGTCTGTCTTTCAGTTTCCTGCCATTGAGCAGGCCGGTGAGTTTTTTGTGGGCCATGGCCAGGCGGCGCGGATCGCCAAAGGCGGGATCACCCTCGCCGGCCCAGAAGTCGAACAGGTCCAGCGCCACCTTCCTCAGGGTGGCATGCCAGGCGGCCAGCAGGCGGTTGTCTTCCCGTGCCGCAACGGCCTGTTTGAGCGCGCGCAGGCTGTCCTGGAAGCCGGCTTCCGTGTGCTGGAAGAACGCCGCCTTGAGAAAGGAGGTATCTCCGCGCGCATCCTTGGGCCGTTTGAACCAGGCTTCCTTGATGCAGGTCTGCACGTAACCGGCCACCTCGCTGGCGGTATCGATCAGGGTCTGGACGCGTTGCACGAATTCGTGCCGGATCTCGCTGTCGTCGATGAGAACCAGGGGGAAGGTCGCCTCGTACCAGCAGCGGGCCTTCATGTTGTCCATGTCGTAGCCGAACACCCACAGGCGCAGTTGCTCTTCGGGCAGGCGCCGGCCACTGTCCGGGTTGAACAATTCGACGACGCGCGCCGGCAGGCGGCTCTCGCTGCGTTCCACCCAGTCCAGCCAGTGGCGGTAGGTGAGCCCTTCCGGCTGTGCGTGCACGGGCATGGGCGCACCGCTTTTCTTGTCGACGTAGTGCGGGCTGAGAGGATGTTGCCAGGGACCGGTGTAGTTGACGCCGTAGTTGCGGGTCACATACTGCTGGACCCGTTCGGCCTGTTCACCGCAAAGTGAACAAGCGCCCGCTGTGCGCTTCGTCCAGTCGATGCGGATGCGACGCGGCATGCCCCAGTACATCTGCAGGGGGTTTGCGTCGGCCGGCGTGGTTGCCTGACCGGTTCGGGGTTCGCTGGTACGCGTCGGCGCCAACCAGGGAAAGATATCGCTGTGCTCGCTCCTTTCCGGGTTGCCACTCAATGACCGAACCGCATTGGCATCCAGCACGTTCAGCCACAGACGGCTCCACAAGGTATCCGGCAGACCACCCTCGGGGTCGGGCACGACCAGGGTAGTCAGGGGGCCGCCGCCCCGCAGCGAGGTCCGGTGACCGGCGCCCCCGCTGGGCGCATTGGTCTGCAGGGTGAACAACGCCGTTGCGGTACAGGCGGGACACAGGGCGTCGATCCGGCCGCGCTTGACGAAGTGGTCCGTGTTGTTGCGCAGGGTCTGGCCGGTCGGTTCATCGATCAGCAAGGCATCGATGGGGTTGGCCTCCCCTTCCAGTTCATCGAAGTCCTGCAGGAACCGGGGGCCGTCGGCGTCCAGGGCAAAGGCATCGAGGAAAGGTTCGAACCGCGCTTTCAGTTCCCCGGGGGGCGGCGGCGTTTCCAGCCACTCGACCCAGGCATCCTGGTCCGCCGGTGCCGCCGCCGTCTGGAACAGGCCGATCAGGAACTGCATGAGCGCGCCGTTGAAATCCGGCCGCGGCGCCGCCAGGGCAATGACGGGGTCATCGGTCTCGGTGATCTGCCAGGGGGCGATGCGTTCTTCCGCACCGCTTTGCCGGCGTATCGGTATCCAGGGGTCAATCGTCAGATTCATGGTGGGTTTTATCCTCCTCAGGATCATTTTTGAACTTGATCCAGATCGAATGAATATTGGTGAGCAGCAAGACGCCTCCTCCAGCAGCCATACAAACGAGCACTTCCAACAAACTGGGCATTTGGGGACCCCCAACTCACGTTTTGAGGAAGTATGGGCCCAAAATTAATTATTTGCAAGTAGTGTTCGCTTGTAATATGCTCAAATGCGTTCCCAAGCATCTGGGATGACCCATAGTGTTCGCTCGTAACACTATGTTGATAAAGCTGTTCCCCGTTTTACGGGGTTTCATGCGATGGCGGTGCTTTCAGCACCGCCATTCTTAACTGCCCTGGATTCCTTCGTAACCGTTATACTGCAGTTCCACCCTTTGGCCGCTTTTGGTTACCGCGCGGCCTTTCCACCATCCTTCCGATGCCCTCACCAGCGGTAGCAGAACACCCCATCGCCCCTTGCCCGGCAAGGTTTCTCTTGCCGATTCGATGACGCTGTCGGGAATTTCGTCATAGCGCCCGGTCTCGTACACCAGCGACTGCCGCAGGCTCACGCTGCTCTGCATCCAGCCTGTCATGCCCTGCCCCCACCACGGTGTCAGTTGCCCGTCTTCCCAGCGCGCCAGGTAGACGGTGGTCATGGGGTCGCCGAGGCGGGTGGGGGTGTTGGCCTCGTCCCACCAGATGTTGCTGCCCTCGCGGCTGTAGCCCTGATCGATGGACAGCAGGTTGAGCGCCGCCTGGCTGTCCTGTGCCATGCGCTCGCCTTCTTGGGCCAGCGCGCTTTCCTGCAAGGCGTCCGGCATGTCGTCCAGCGCGTCGTCGCCGTATACGCCCTCGATCAGTTCGCGGGCATCCTCCGGCATGCGGAAGCCGCCCTTTTCGCGCAACAGGCGAAGCCCCAGCCAGAGCTGGCCGTCCATGTCGCGGTAGACGGCGGCGGTTCCCGCCAGCGCATCTTTCAGCCAGCGCGGGCCGGGCTGGTCGGTCCAGGGCGGCGTGAGCAACGTCAGCCGCGGTTCACCTCGGGCATCGGGGCCGCCGATCCGGCGCCCTTCCCCGTCCCTCGGGTGCCGGCACAGGCGGCCGGCGCGCTGGATGAGCAGGTCGATGGGCGCGAGATCGCTGACCATGTGGTCGAAATCGAGATCCAGCGACTGTTCCACCACCTGGGTCGCAATCAGGATCTGACCCCGGCGTTCGTCGGGGCCGCTGTCGGGTCCGAAACAGCGCAGCACACGCTTCTCGATCGCCAGCCGGTCGGCGAGGGCGAAGCGGGCATGAAACAGATGAACCTGCCCGGCCGGCAGGTGGTCGCGCAGCCGCCGCCAGGCGCGTCGGGCGTCGTCGACGGTGTTGCGGATCCAGCACGCGCAGCGGCCGGCCCGGGCGTCGGCCAGCAGCGCTTCGACGACCTCCTGTTCCGATTCGATCGTCTCCACCCGTACCCGCCGCCGGACCCGTTCCGGCGTCTCCACCGCGCGGGTGTGCAAACGTCCGCCGCCCACCCGGGTCAGCAGGGGGTAGGCGGCGTCGGGCGGGATGTCCGCCTCCACCGGTTCACCGGCGCCGGCGGAAAATGCGTCGATCAGCGTCCGCCGCTGGCCCGCCGGCAGGGTGGCCGACAGCAGGATGGCGCTGCCGCCGGTTGCCGCGTGGGCCCGCAACAGGCCGCACAACAGTTTGTTCATGTAGGCGTCGCAGGCGTGCACCTCGTCGACGATCAGCACCTTGCCGAGCAGGCCCAGCAGGCGCAGCGACTGGTGGCGGGCCGGCAGCACCGCCAGCAGGGCCTGATCGACCGTGCCCACGCCGGCGTGGGCCAGCAGCGCCTTCTTGCGGTTGTCGGCCAGCCAGGCGGCGCAGTGGGCGCCGGCGGGCGCCGCTTCGTCCTTGCCGTAATCGGGTTCGGCGCCGTACGAAGCCCGGAAGGGTTCCGACAAGGCCCGGGCGCTGTGGGCCAGCACCAGCGACGGTTCGGGCTGTGGCGCAAACAGACGCCGGTAGACCATGCCCAGGCGTTCGTACATGGCGTTGGAGGTGGCCATGGTGGGCAGACCGAAATACAACCCCCCGCCCTCGCCTTGCGCCATCAGCCGGTGCGCCAGCAGCAACGCGGCTTCGGTCTTGCCCGCCCCGGTGACGTCCTCCAGCAGGAACAACTGCGGTCCCCGGGTGAGTTCGAGTGCGCTCACCGCCGCCTGCAAGGGGGTGGCGGTGAGCGCGTCGTGGGGCAGGCCCGGCAGGCAGTCGGCGAGATCGAAACGGCTGGATGCCCGCGCCGGCAGCAGCCCCCGCTGGTGTACCTGGCCTTGTGCCCACGGCAGGGCCTGTTCCCAGTAGGCATCGAGCGGAACCGGCGTACTCCGGTACGAGTCAGGGTCGCGGCCCGAGCCGAGCCAGTCGCACAGAACCGTGAAGCCGGCCAGCCACCAGGAGGCCCGTTTCATGGGTTCGCGGTCCAGCGCCGGCAAGGGGCCGGCGCCGGCCAGCAGCAGGGCCTGTAATGCGTCCAGGAAGCCGGTGGCCGCCTCGATGTCGCCGGGTTTCTCGAAATGATCCCGGAGCACCAGATCACCCGTTTTGGGTGGCAGGCCGTGGTGACCGGTCACCGCCCGCAGCCAGAAGTCCACGCCGTCGGCGCCGCGGCGGCGCCGCCCCTGTGGCGCGGGCGGCAGGATGCCCTGTTCGCGCGCGACCTCTTTCAACACCTCGCGCCACAACAGGTAGCCGAGCGTATCGTGCCGTGTGTGGTAGGGCCGGCGGCAGGTGCGGCGCAGGAGCCGTTCGCGCAGGTCGGGACGCAGGTTCTGGAAGGCATCGGCAAACTTGCCCAGGTCGTGCAGGGCGAGAAAGAACGGCGCCCAGCACAGGAACTGTGCTTCCTCCAGGCCGCTCAGGGCGGCCAGGTGCCGACACAGCGCCGGGTTGGCCTCCAGCAGCGCCCGACCGACCGCCGCCACATCCAGGCAGTGGAACGGCAGCAGGTGAAAGACGCCGCTGTCTGCCGGGCCGGCCTTGCCCCAGTAGCGGAACCAGGCCGGCGCGCCTTCAGACGATGTGTCGGACTGCGAAATGACGAACTCCCTGCCTCTGCCGTATAACCGGCTTCCATTGAAACATGCCTGCCTGGTCAAAACCTGACCAGGCAGGCGCATCAGCCCGGGTACTGCGCCAGCGCAGCCTGCAGCCGCTGTCTCACCTGCTCTCGCAGGCGCTTCGGTGCCAGCACCTCGACCTCGGCGCCGTATTTGAGAATATCCATCACCAGTTCGCGCGGATCACTGTAGGGAATGCGCAGTTCGTAACCACCGTCGGACAGCACCCTGCCCTGCTGGCGCGGGTGCCATTGCTCGTCGGCGACCCAGCGCGCGGCGTGCGGGGTGAAACGCAACACCGCCGTGTGGCGCGCCTGGCCGCCGAAAATGCCATAGGCTTCGCCGAAATGGTGGTCGAGTTCTTCGGGTTCGAATTCTTCGGCGGCCTCGTCGAGGATTTCCACCGGGTGCAGCCGGTCCAGCGAGAAATGGCGGAAGTCCCCGCGCAGGTGGCACCAGGCGTCCAGGTACCAGTTGGAGCGGTAGTAGACCAGCCGCTGCGGCGACAGGGTGCGTTCGGTCGTCCGGTCGCGTTCGCGGCCGTGATACAACACCAGGAGCCGGCGTCGCTGCAGCAGGGCCGTGGCGATACGGCGGAAGTGCTGCAGGTTGGTGGGACGCGCGGCCATCTGCAGGATGCGGATGCGCCGGCCCGGCTCCGCCACGGTGAAACCCCGCTGCCGGAGGAGCTGTTCGATGCGGCCGCGCACCGGCTCGATGTGGCGGCTGAGCAGGCCGGGTTGCAATTCCGCCAGCAACTGGTGCGACACCAGCAGGGCATAGAGCTCGTCCGGACTGAACCAGAGTCCCGGCAACTCGTAGCGGGTGTTGCCGGACACGTCGTAATACCAGCCGTTGCGCTCGCGATCGTAGGCCACCGGCGCACCCAGGTGGTCGCGCAGCAGGTTCAGGGTGCGGCGGGCGGTGGAGGCGGAGCATTCCATGACCTCCTGGATGGTCGACAGCGCCACCGGGCGGCGGCGGCGACTGAGCAGGTTGTGCAGTTCGTAGACGCGGTCGAACTTGTCCATGCGGATTCCGGACTGGTGGACATTTGTCCTCAACGATAAAGGGGTTTGGCGCCGCGGGCAACTCGCTGCAAGTCGCTCTTGCGCCCGCCCGTAAAACCACCGGATACCAAGTATTTATTTGCGCTTGAACACGGCTATACCTGCCCATATAGGAACGCTGTCGGCACCTGTGCGATGAGACAGCAAGGAGGTAGCCATGCAACGAGCAACACCGCAAACCGGCCATGTCGTCCATCGTTTCGATTCGCTGGCCTACGTCGGCACCGATCCCCTGCCGCGGGACCAGGCGCCGTCCCACCGGCTGCACGAGCCGGACAGGATGATCACCACCATCGACCCCATCACCGGGCGCGACATCGGCGATCCGGAGGGCAAGCCGTTCCTGGTGGACGGCAACCTGGTGATCTACTTCGAGTCGGAACAGACCCGGCAGGCCTACATCGACGAGCCCGTCGACCACCCCGTGCATCTGCCGGACAATCCGGTGGACGAAGGCATCGACGAAGGCTAGCCGGCACACCGTCTCCGCCGACCGCTGCGCTCACCCCAGCCTACTCGTGGATGGGTCGGCGGGGGCGCCACAGGCGCAGCAGGTGGCGCCGTCGCAGGTGAAGACCCCGAACGCCGGGGCCGTGCAGCGTCAGGCTGGCGAGCCGCCCGCGGCGCAGGCGGCGCAGCAGCGGTTCGATCCAGGTCGATTCCAGCCACTCCATGCAGTGTATCCATTGGCCGATGTCCCGGCGGGCGGCCAGGGGGCAGGGCGCGTCCAGCACCACCAGGTGGTCGCCGCCGTCCATGGCGTCGAGGCAGGCGGGGTCGTCGGGCACATCGGCCCGGGCGCTGCCGCCGTGTTGCGCAAGGCCCATCGCCAGGGGCCGGTCGGTCCAGACCTTCGCCCAGCGCCGGACGCCGGCGGGCAGTGCGCCGCCGCCCCAGGGCCAGACGCCGCTGACCACCGGCCGGCCCCGCTGGCGGCGGCGGACGTTGACGGGGTGGTCGTGCAGCAGCATCTGGATTTCGTTCAGCGCCGCGTTCCACTCGGCGGCCTGCGCCCCGGTCGGCAGGCTGCGGGAGACGTCCCGGCCGGTCAGCGGCAGCGGGCTGTGGGTGCGGATCCGCGGCGCCTCCGGCAGCGCCAAGTACCAGCGCGGCGGCGTCGCGCGATGAAACCGCCAGCCGCGCTCCGCGCCGGCGGCGTTCAGTGTCTCCAGCAGCGCGTCGGCCTCCTCGGCCGTCAGCTCCAGCGCCTCCGGCCCGAACAGCAGCAGGCCGCTGGCGTCGACGCGCAGGTGCACGGGGTCGGCGCGCAGCAGCGGCTGCGCGGCCGGGCTGCCGAAATCGGCCAGCCAGGTCAGCGCCGCCACCGGCGGGTCGGCGTCGGCCGCGACCGGGGCGCCGAACAATGCCAGCAACGAGGATTCCAGGTCGGGGCCGGCGGCCGGCAGGCGGTCGGCGCGGCCGGCCAGCAGCGACAGCGCCGGCAGCCGGGGCCGCACCGTGGGATCGATGCCCCCCGGCTCGGCCGCCAGGCCGGGCACCAGTAGCGTGAGCGAAGGTCGTCTTGCCATGGTGAGCGCCGCACCCCCTTTGGTTCCCGTCACCCCTTCTGCAGGAGCGGGCTTGCCCGCGATCCCGGCGTCGGGTGTCTCCGCCTTTCGCGGCCGAAGGCCACTCCTGCAGCGTCCCGGGAGGGGCGGCCCTCTGCAGGAGCGGGCTGGCCCGCGATCCCGGGGCGTGGATCAGGCCGGGGGCAGGTTGTCGAGGATGGCGTCGCGGACCGGCGTCAGTTCGGCGTCGACGGTCAGCATGTCGGCCGTGCACTGCCGGATGGCCGTGTCCGGATCCTTCAGGCCGTGGCCGGTCAGGGTGCAGACGACGGTGCTGCCTTCCGGTATCCGGCCGCGCTCGATATCGCGCAGGGCGCCGGCCAGCGAGGTGGCCGAGGCCGGTTCGCAGAATACGCCTTCCTTTTCGGTGAGCAGTTTCTGGGCGGCCAGGATCTCCTCGTCGGTCAGCTCGTCGAACCAGCCCTCCGATTCCTTCTGCACCGCCCAGGCCTTGTCCCAGGACTGGGGGTGGCCGATGCGGATGGCGGTGGCCACGGTGTCGGGATCGTCGACCATGTGGCCGCGCAGGAAGGGCGCGGCGCCGGCCGCCTGGTAGCCGACCATGACGGGCCGGTTGTTGACGATGCCGTGCTCGAAGTACTCGCTGTAACCCATCCAGTGCGCCGTGATGTTGCCGGCGTTGCCGACCGGCAGGCAGTGGTAGTCGGGCGCGCGCTCCAGTTCCTCGATGATCTCGAAGGCGGCCGTCTTCTGGCCCTGCAGGCGGTAGGGGTTGATGGAGTTGACGATGGTCACCGGCGCCTGTTCGCCGACTTCCTTCACCAGCGCCATGCCCTCGTCGAAGTTGCCGCGGATCTGCAGCACCACGGCGCCGTGGATCATGGCCTGGGCCAGTTTGCCCAGCGCGATCTTGCCCTCGGGGATGAGTACGAAGGCGGTGATGCCGGCGCGCGCGGCGTAGGCCGCCGCCGAGGCCGAGGTGTTGCCGGTGGAGGCGCAGATCACCGCCCGGCTGCCCTCCTCCACCGCCTTGGTCACGGCCATGCACATGCCGCGGTCCTTGAACGAGCCGGTGGGATTCAGGCCCTCGTATTTCACATAGATGTCGACGTCCCTGCCCAGCTCACGCGGGATGTTGTTGAGCCGGATCAGCGGCGTGTTGCCCTCGCCCAGGCTGATCACCCGGGTGTCGTCGTGCACGGGCAGCCGGTCGCGGTACTTGTCGATCAGGCCGGTATAGCGGGGGCGAAATGGCATGTCAATATTCCCTTTTCACACAATATATTGGCATATATTTTTAATGGAAATCATTAACCGCAAAGGACGCTAAGGACGCGAAGGAAAATAAATTATTTCATATTCGAATTTTTCAAGTTTTTCCTTCGCGTCCTTAGCGTCCTTCGCGGTAAAAAACGTCACGAACTGTCCAGATGCTCCATCCGGATGCGGGTCACCGCCCCGTCGATGCTGTCCAGGGCTTCGATCTTTTCGATGGCCTCGTTCATCTGCGCCTCGCGCACGCGGCGGGTCAGCAGGATGATGGGGACTTCCTGCACGCCTTCGGCCGGTTCCTTCTGGATCATGGCCTCGATGCTGATGCCGCGGTCGCCGAGCAGGCGCGTCACGTCCGCCAGTACGCCGGGGCGATCGACGGCGCACATGCGCAGATAATAGCTGGTCTCGACCTCGTCCATGGCCAGGATGGGCAGGTCGGACAGGGCGTCGGGCTGGAAGGCCAGGTGCGGCACGCGGTTCTCCGGGTCGGCGGTCAGGGTGCGCACCACGTCGACGATGTCGGCCACCACCGCCGAGGCGGTCGGCTCGGCGCCGGCGCCGGCGCCGTAGTAGAGCGTCGGGCCGACCGCGTCGGCCTGCACCAGCACGGCGTTCATGACGCCGTCGACGTTGGCGATCAGGCGCCGCTCCGGGATCAGGGTCGGATGCACGCGCAGCTCGATGCCGCTGTCGGTGCGGCGGGTGATGCCGAGGTGCTTGATGCGGTAACCCAGTTCACCGGCGAAAGCCACGTCGTCGCGGGTGATCCTGCCGATGCCTTCCGTGTAGACCTTGTCGAACTGCAGCGGCACACCGAAGGCGATGGACGCCAGGATGGTGAGCTTGTGGGCGGCGTCGATGCCCTCGACGTCGAAGGTCGGGTCGGCCTCGGCGTAGCCGAGCGCCTGCGCCTCGGCGAGCACGTCGGCGAAGTCGCGGCCCTTGTCGCGCATCTCGGTGAGGATGAAGTTGCCGGTGCCGTTGATGATGCCGGCGATCCAGTCGATGCGGTTGGCGGCCAGCCCTTCGCGCACCGCCTTGATGATGGGAATGCCGCCCGCCACCGCCGCCTCGAAGGCCACCATGACGCCTTTTTCCTGGGCGGCGGCGAAGATCTCGTTGCCGTGCAGCGCGATCAGCGCCTTGTTGGCGGTCACCACGTGCTTGCCGTTGTCGATGGCTTTCAGCACCAGTTCGCGCGCAGGCGAGTAGCCGCCGATCAGCTCGACGACGATGTCCACGGCCGGGTCCTCGACCACCTCGAAGGCGTCATCGAGCACCCGGATGTCTCCGATGCCGGGCAGCCGCGCCGGGTCATAGTCGCGCGCCGCCGCCACCCCGATCTCGATGCCGCGCCCCGCGCGGCGGGCAATCTCCTGGGCGTTGCGGCGCAGCACGTTGAAGGTGCCGCCGCCGACCGTGCCCAGTCCCAGCAATCCCACGTTGACCGGTTTCAAGAGACCTCCTTCGATGCCAGTGCCTGTTGTTCGTCGTTGCGGAACATGTCGCGGATGCCGCGCACCGCCTGGCGGGTGCGGTGCTCGTTCTCGATCAGCCCGAAGCGCACGTAGTCGTCGCCGTACTCGCCGAAGCCGATGCCGGGCGACACCGCCACCCTGGCCTCCTGCAGCAGCTTCTTGGAGAAGTCCAGCGAGCCCAGGTGGCGGTACTGTTCCGGGATGGGCGCCCACACGAACATGGTCGCCTTCGGTTTCTCCACCGCCCAGCCCAGCGAGTTCAGGCCGTCGCACAGGGTGTCGCGGCGGCTGCGGTAGGTCTCGACGATTTCCTGCACGCAGTCCTGCGGCCCTTCCAGGGCGGTGATGGCCGCTACCTGGATGGGCGTGAACATGCCGTAGTCCAGGTAGGACTTGATGCGGGTGAGCGCCGCCACCAGCGACTTGTTGCCGCACATGAAACCGACCCGCCAGCCGGGCATGTTGTAGCTCTTGGACAACGAGTAGAACTCCACCGCGATGTCCTCGGCGCCCGGCACCTGCAGGATGGAGGGTGCGGTGTAGCCGTCGAACACCAGGTCGGCGTAGGCCAGATCGTGCACCACCCAGATGCCGTGCTCGCGGGCGATGGCGATCACCCGCTCGAAGAACGGCAGCTCCACGCAATGGGTGGTGGGGTTGCCGGGGAAGTTGAGCACCAGCATCTTGGGCTTGGGCCAGGAATCCCGGATGGCCTTCTCCAGCTCCTCGATGAAGCGTTCCTCGCCCTCGTTGATGGGCACGTGACGGATGTCGGCGCCGGCGATGACGAAGCCGTAGGGGTGGATGGGATAGGCCGGGTTGGGCACCAGCACGGCGTCACCCGGCCCCACCGTGGCCAGCGCCAGGTGCGCCAGGCCTTCCTTGGAACCGATGGTGACGATGGCCTGGGTCTCGGGGTCCAGGTCGACGTCGTAGCGGCGCCTGTACCAGTCGCAGATGGCCTTGCGCAGGCGCGGCACGCCCCGCGACACCGAATAACGGTGGGTGTCCTCGCGCTGCGCCGCCTCCACCAGCTTGTTGACGATGTGGCGCGGCGTCGGCCGGTCCGGGTTGCCCATGCCGAAATCGATGATGTCCTCGCCGCGGGCGCGGGCGGCCGCCTTCAACTCGTTGACGATGTTGAAGACATACGGCGGCAAGCGTTTGATTCTGGGGAAATCTTCCATCTGGGCTGGCACCGGGCCACGGCTCGTTGTTGTGGACAAGACAAAGCGCGTAGGGTACTGAAACTACTGGGAAGTAACAAGGCGTCCGGGGCCGTCCCGGTGGCTGCAGAACCGGCGGCCGTCGAGCCGCAACGGCGGCTGCACCAGTTCGACGCCCCGCCCGCCCGCCGTCACCCAGCGGTCGATGTCCGCCCACACGCGCCGCGCCTGCAGGTCGCGCAGCAGCAGGTGATGGCCCTCGGCGTAGACCAGCGCCTGCCAGGCCAGGGTGCGAGGGTCGGGCATGTCCTGCAGCAGGCGGCAGAAGGCGCCGGCGGGAATGATTTCGTCGCGGGCCCCGTACAGCAGCAGGGCCGGACCGCGCAGGGCCGGCAGGGCCTGGGCCGCCTCGTGGATCAGCCGTGTCATGCCGTAGATGGCGTCGATGCGGGTGCCCTTGATGACCAGGGGGTCGGCGTGCAGCGCGCGCAGCACGGCGTCGTTGTCCGAGGCCTTGACGTGCAGGCGGCTGCCGTCCAGCCGCAGCGCCGGCACCAGGTGCGCCAGCACCGACAGCAGGCCGCGCTGGTAGAACGGCATGTAGCGCCGGTCCAGCACCGCCGGCGCCGCCAGGATCACGCCGTCGACGTCCAGCGGCCGCAGGCCTTCGGCCGCCACCACCACCGCCGCGCCCATGCTGTGGCCCAGCACGTACAGCGGCGGGCCGGGGAAGCGCTGGCGCAGCAGCCGCACCAGGGTGTGCAGATCCTGTTCCATGCGCCGGCCGCCGTGCCACAGGCCGGCGCCCTCGGTGGCGCCGAAGCCGCGCTGGTCGTAGGCCACCAGGGTGATGCCCCGCGCCGCCAGGTAGTCGCCCAGCCCCGCGAAGGTGCGGCTGTAGTCGTTCATGCCGTGCACCCCCAGAATGATCGCGCGGGGCTCGCCGTCCGCCTCACGACGCAGCAGCGGCAGGCGGTAGCCGTCGTCCATGATGGCGTAGCCGGCCGTCAGCGCAGGAACGGCCGGCCGCGGGGACGCCCGATAGACATAGGGCGAGGCGCAGCCGGCCGCCAGGGTCAGCAGCGCGGCAGCCAGGCAGAACTTGAATGCAGACATGGTCACTGTGGCCCCGGGCGCGGATTTTCGGGTATCGTTGCAGGCATGCATTTCGCCCGCGACGATTTTAACAGTGAACTGCTGGTGCGCGCCTGGTCGCCGGGCGAACTGCGCGTGGGGGACAGGCACTACCGGCGCAACCTGGTGCTGACCGCGGACCGGGTGATCGAGGACTGGGCGCCGCAGTGTTTCGAGGAGCTGGACGCCGCCTGCATCGACGCGCTGGCGGAACTGGAACCGGAAGTGGTGCTGATCGGCACCGGCGAGACGCTGCGCTTCCCGGCGCCGGCCTGTACGGGTGGCCTGCTTTCCCGGGGCATCGGCGTCGAGGTGATGGATACGGGCGCGGCCTGCCGCACGTTCAATATCCTGCTGTCGGAAGGACGGCGGGTGGTGGCGGGGTTGTTGTTGAAGTAAGGGCGGCGCCGGCCGAGTGGCAGCCGCCACTCAGCCGAACAACGCGTCCGAGGAAAAGCCCTCGCTCTCCAGTATCTCGCGCAGGCGCTTGAGGGCATCCATCTGGATCTGCCGCACCCGCTCGCGGGTGACGCCGATTTCGTTGCCGACTTCCTCCAGGGTGGAGATCTTGTAGCCGTGCAGGCCGAAGCGCCGCTCCACCACTTCGCGCTGCTTGTCCGACAGCCGCGAGATCCAGATATCCAGGTTGGACAGCACGTCGGCGTCCTGTAGCACGTCGGACGGATCCGGGTTGTTCTCGTCGGGGATGCCGTCCAGCACCGAGCGGTCGGTGTCCTTGCCGGCCGGCACGTCGACCGAGGTGACGCGCTCGTTCAGCTTGAGCATGCGTTCGACGTCGGCGATGGGCTTGTCCAGCAACTGGGCGATGTCCTCCGAATTGGGTTCGTGATCGAGCGACTGCGCCAGTCGCCGCGCCGCCTGCAGGCAGCTGTTGAGTTGCTTGACCACGTGGATGGGCAGGCGGATGGTGCGCGTCTGGTTCATGATGGCGCGCTCGATGGTCTGGCGTATCCACCAGGTGGCATAGGTCGAGAAGCGGAAACCGCGTTCCGGGTCGAACTTCTCCACGGCGCGGATCAGGCCGAGGTTGCCTTCCTCGATCAGGTCCGCCAGCGCCAGGCCGCGGTTCATGTAGCGGCGCGCGATCTTGACCACCAGCCTGAGGTTGCTCTCGATCATGCGCTTGCGCGCCGCCTCGTCGCCACGCTGGGCGCGGCGCGCGAAATAGACTTCCTCTTCCGCCGTCAGCAGCGGCGAGAAGCCGATCTCGTTTAGGTACATGCGTGTGGCGTCGAAATGCGCCTCGGTGAGTGGGGGTTCATGACGCGCCTTGCTGCGCGCCACACCGCGGGTGAACTCCACGATATCGCCGACGCCGTTCGCCATCGCGCCTGAAGGAGCCTGCTTGCCCGCGTATCCCGCTGCCTTGCCCTGCAGTTTCCTGCCCATGACCTTCCCCTCCGTTCGTGGTTGGCACCGGACCCGGGGTCCGGCGACGAACGCAGGGTGCCGGCGACTCAGCGTTTCGGCAGGTAGCGCAGCGGGTCGACCGGTGATCCGTTCCTGCGGATCTCGAAATGCAACCGGGTCCGGTCCGTGCCGCTGCGCCCCATCTGCGCAATACGTTGTCCCGCCTTCACCCGTTGTCCCTCCTTTGCCATCAGCTTCCTGTTGTGCGCATAGGCGCTCAGGAAGACCTTGTTATGTTTGATGATGATAAGCCTGCCGTAGCCGGAAAGTCCACTCCCGGCGTAGACCACCACGCCGTCCGCGGCGGCGCGCACCGGGTCGCCGGATTTACCCGCAATATCAATACCCTTGCGGCCCGGTCGACGGGCATCGAAACGGCTGATCAGACGCCCCGAGGCCGGCCAGCGCCAGCGCAGCGGCCCCCTGGCCGCCGCCGCGGGCGCCGTAGCGCGGCTGGCGGCCGGCGCTTTCTTCCCGTACCCGGCCGGGGTCTGGCGGGCTTTCGCCTTCGCCGTTGTCGTGGCACGGGCCGGCGGCGCCGCGGTCTTGGGCCGCGAGGGCGCGGGGGAGGACGCCGTCTTGGGTACCGAAGCACGCGGCGTGGACGGCCCGGATACCGAGGCGCGCGGCCGCGGCGCCTCGCGCGGCGGCGGCCGCAGGCGCAGGCGCTGGCCGCGGTAGATGCGGTACGGCGGTCGAAGCGCGTTCCAGGCCGCCAGCTTCTCCACGTCCAGGCCGTACTGCCAGCCGATGGAGTACAGGGTGTCGCCACTGCGCACGGTATGCGTCGCGGGCACGCGCAGCGGCGCCTGGCTGCGATCGCCGACCGGCGCGCGCGCAGCCACCGGCGCGCAGGCGGCCAGCACCAGGCACAGCATGACGAGCGAGCTCAGGGACGTCCTGCGGTACGGCATGAAGTGGGACTCAATTCCTCAACAGCAGCCAGGCGACGGCCACCGCCGCCACCAGCAGCCAGCCCAGGGTTTCGACATGTCTGCGGATGCGCCGTTCCATGCGCTCGCCGCCCCAGGCCAGCAGCCCCGCCACCAGGAAGAAGCGCCCGCCGCGGCCGACGGCGGAGGCCAGCACGAAGGGCAGCAACGGCATCCCCAGAGCACCGGCCGAAATGGTGAACACCTTGTAGGGGATAGGCGAGAAACCCGCCACCAGCACCGCCCAGAACCCCCAGTCGCGGAACCAGGCCGAGGCGCGTCCGTAGGCCTCGGCCCAGCGCCCGCCCTCGCCGATCAGGGGCTGCACCAGGTCGAGGGCGAAATAGCCGATGGCGTAACCGGCCAGGCCGCCGGTCACCGAGGCCAGGGTGGTGAGGGCGGCGAAGCGCCAGGCGCGCTTCGGCCGCGCCAGGCTCATGGGCATGAGCATCACGTCCGGCGGCACCGGGAAGAACGAGGACTCGGCGAAACTCAGCCCGGCCAGGTACCAGGGCGCGCGCGGATGTCGTGACCAGCGCAGGGTGACGTCGTAGAGGCGGCCGAACACGGCCATCAACCGGCGCCGCTGATCAGCGGGACGAACGCCACCGGTTCCAGGTCCTCGCGCTCGAAGACGTTGCCGTTGCGTGTCACCACCGTCAGCTGCTGCAGGCTGCGCGAGCCCACCGGCATGACCAGCCGGCCGCCCGGCCGCAACTGGCCCAGCAGGGCCTCCGGGATCTCGGCGCCGCCGGCGGTGACGATGATGGCGTCGTAGGGCTGGTGTTCCGGCCAGCCCCAGGAACCGTCGCTGTGCTGGACGCGGATGTTGCGGTAGCCGATGCGACGGAAGCGCTGCCGCGCCTGGCTGGCCAGCGGCTCGATGCGCTCGGTGGTGAACACCTTGTCCACCAGCTGCGCCAGCACCGCCGCCTGGTAGCCGGAGCCGGTACCCACTTCCAGCACCTTGGCGGGCGCCACCGCCATCAGCAGTTCCGTCATGCGCGCCACGATGTAGGGCTGGGAGATGGTCTGGCCGTGGCCGATGGGCAGCGCCGTGTCCTCGTAGGCACGGCTGGCCAGCGCCTCGTCCACGAACAGATGGCGCGGCGTGCCGCGGATGACGTCCAGCACCGCCACGCTCCGGATGCCCTCCTCCACCAGGCGCTGCACCAGCCGGTCGCGGGTGCGCTGCGAAGTCATGCCGATGCCGCGGTCGGCCCGCCTCATGCCGGCAGCGGTCCTTCGCCCAGGCAGGCGCGCAGTTGCTCCAGGGTGTCGTGGCGGGTCAGGTCGGCGTGGATGGGGGTCACCGACACGCAGCCGTTGCGCACGGCGTGAAAATCCGTGCCCGGCCCGGCGTCCTGCTCGGCGCCGGCCGGCCCCACCCAGTAGATGGGCCGGCCACGCGGATCGGTCTGGCGGATCACCGGCTCCGACTTGTGGCGGTGGCCGAGCCGCGTGACCCGCCAGCCCTGCAGGTCCCGCCAGGGCAGGTCCGGCACGTTGACGTTCAGGATGGTCTCGGCGGGAATGGCGTCGCGCTGCAGCCGCTCCAGCAGTTCCAGGGTGACGCGCGCGGCGGTCTCGTAGTGCGCCGGGCTGCCCGCCGCCACCAGCGACACGGCGATGGCCGGCAGGCCCAGGAAGCGCCCCTCCATGGCGGCCGCCACCGTGCCCGAGTAGAGCACGTCGTCGCCCAGGTTGGCGCCCGAATTGATACCGGCCACCACCATGTCGGGCTCCTCCTCCAGCAGGCCGGTGATGGCCAGGTGCACGCAGTCGGTGGGCGTGCCCTCGACGCGGGTGAAGCCGTTGTCCATGCGCAGGGCGCGCAGGGGCGCGTCGAGGGTCAGTGAATTGCTGGCGCCGCTGCGGTCGCGGTCCGGCGCCACCACGGTGATGCGCGCCACCTTCTCCAGCGCTGCGGCCAGGCAGACGATACCCGGCGCCTGGTAGCCGTCGTCGTTGCTGATGAGAATGTGCATTGGAGCACAACTATACCGGACTCCCCAGCCGCCGCCCATCCTGCGACGGCGCCAAACCGGTACAATGGCGGCATGGACAAGAAACCCGCCATCAGCCGCGAGGAGCGCGAACTGTTCCGCCAGGCGGTCGGCGAGGTGCGGCCGCTGCGCGACGACCGCCACCGCCACCGGCCAAGACCACCGGCGCCGCGGCCGCGCTCGCGCGAGGCCGACGAACAGGCGGTGCTGGACGACCTGTTGTCGGACGGCTTCGACCCGGCCGAGCTGGAGACCGGCGAGGAACTCGTCTACGTGCGCCCCGGCATCCAGAAGCGCACCCTGCAGAAGCTGCGCCGCGGCCAGATCGGGGTGGACGCCGAACTGGACCTGCACGGCATGACGGTGCCGGTGGCGCGCCAGGCGGTGGCCGGCTTCCTGAACGAATGCGGCCGGCGCCGCGTGCAGTGCGCCCGCATCATCCACGGCAAGGGGCTGGGCTCGCGCCATCGCGGGCCGGTGCTCAAGGGCAAGGTGGGCGGCTGGCTGCGCCAGCGCAGCGACGTGCTGGCCTACAGTTCGGCGCGGGCGGTGGACGGCGGCACCGGTGCGTTGTACGTGCTGCTCAAACGCGCCAGGCGGAGGGACGGCTGATGGAAAGAATACAACGCGTGCGCGTGTGGAGCGCCGGCCTGCGCCTGGCGCACTGGCTGATCGCGCTGCCGGTGCTGGTGCTGCTGGCGACGGGCTGGCTCATCGGGGTCGCGCCGTCGCTGGCGGCCGCCGCCAGCGACGTCCATGGGGTGGCCGGCTTCGCGCTGACCCTGGGCCTGGCGCTGCGCCTCTACCTGCTGCTCGCCGGCAGCGGCGCCGCCCACTGGCGCGCCCTGGTGCCGGCGCCCGGCGACCTCGGCAAGGCCGGCATGATGCTGCGCTTCTACCTGAGCCTGGGCAGGACGCCCCTGCCCCGCTGGTATTCGCACAACCCCTTGTGGGTGCCGCTGTATGCGCTGATCCTGCTCATCCTGGTGGCGCAGTCGGCAACCGGCCTGCTGATGGAACACCGGCCGCTGCTGGCCGGTTTCTACCTGCCCGCGGTGCACGCCTTCCTCGCACCGGTCATCCTGGCCTTCAGCGCGCTGCACATCGTGGCCGTGGTGCTGCACGACGCGCGGGGTACGAGCTCCGACGTCTCGGCCATGATCAACGGCCACCGCATCTTCGTCATCGAAAAACCGCAGACACCCGCCCAGGCGGGCATCCAGAGCATACCGATAGAACGGATCGGCAAACGCTGAACGCCGGGCGCTTCGCCGGCGGCTAGCGCTGCAGGCCGGCAGGGTCGCCGATTGCGCGGCCGCCGGCAAACAGATGCAGCCGCTGCGGATCCAGGCAGAGCCGGAACCGGTCTCCCGCCTTCACGCCCGCGTCGGGATCGATGCGCGCCACCAGCGACCGGCGCGTGGCGTCGCCGGTCTGGATGTCCAGGTCCGCCGGCAGCTCCAGCGGCCCGAAGCCGTCCAGCGCCACGTCGAAATACACGAACAGGTCGGCGCCCAGCCACTCGACGATGTCGGCGCGGGCGTCGAAGCACAGGCCGGTCGTCTCCCCGCTCGCCGCCAGCCGCAGGTCCTCGGGCCGGAAGCCGGCGACCAGCGGCCCGGCGGCCCCGGCCGCCGCCCCGCGCAGCCGCTCCGGCAACGCCAGCGAACCGACCGGAAGCTCGAGCCGCTCCCCGGCCAGGCGCGATGGCAGGAAGTTCATGGCCGGCGAACCGATGAAGCCGGCCACGAACAGGTCGGCCGGCCGCGCGTAGAGTTGCTGCGGCGTGCCGGTCTGCACCAGCTTTCCACGGCGCATGACGGCGATGCGCTGGCCCAGGGTCATGGCCTCGGTCTGGTCGTGGGTGACATAGACGGTGGTGGTTCCCAACCGCCGCTGCAGGCGCGCGATCTGGGCCCGCATTTGCACGCGCAGCCTGGCGTCGAGGTTGGACAGCGGCTCGTCGAGCAGGAACACGCGCGGCTCGCGCACCAGGGCACGACCCATGGCCACGCGCTGACGCTGGCCGCCCGACAGCGCCGCCGGCCGGCGTTCCAGCAGGGCTTCGAGTTCCAGCATGCGGGCCGCCCGCAGCACGCGCTCATCGATATCCGCCGCCGGCAGCCGCGCCAGCCTGAGCGGAAAGGCCAGGTTTTCGCGCACGCTCATGTGCGGGTAGATGGCATAGCTCTGGAACACCATCGCCATGTCGCGGTCCCTGGGATCCAGCTCGTCGACCCGCTCGCCGTCCACGAGGATCTCTCCCGACGACAGCGTCTCGAGGCCCACGATCATGTTGAGCAAGGTCGACTTGCCGCACCCCGACGGCCCGACCAGGATGAAGAACTCGCCGTCGTCGATGCTCAGGTTGACGCAGTCGACGGCCCGCGTGGCGCCGAACTGCCGGCTGACCTCACGAAGCTCGATCGCAGCCACGTACCTAGCCCTTGACTGCGCCGGCCGTCAGGCCGGCGACGATGCGGCGCTGGAACAGCAGCACCACCAGGACGACGGGCAGCGTCACCACGACCGACGCCGCGGCGATGGAGCCGGTGGGCTGCTCGAAACGCGAACTGCCGGTGAAGAAGGCGATGGCCGCCGGCACGGTGCGTGCGTTGTCCGTGGAAGTGAGCGAGATGGCGAACAGAAAGTCGTTCCAGGCGAACAGGAACACCAGGATGGCGGCGCTGAACACACCCGGCGCGGCCAACGGCAGGATGATGCGCAGCAGGGCCTGCATCGGCGTGGCGCCGTCGACGCGGGCGGCCTTTTCCAGCTCCCAGGGGATGTCGCGCAGGAACGCCGACAGGGTCCAGATGGCCAGTGGCAGCGTGAAAGTCATGTAGGGCAGGATCAGACCGGGCCAGGTATCATACAGGCCGAGGCTGCGCCACAGGTCGAACAGCGGGCCGACGATCGAGACGGGCGGGAACATGGCAATGGCCAGTGTGGCGGCCAGCAGCAGGCGTCGGCCGGGGAATTCCAGGCGCACGATCGCATAGGCCGCCAGCAGGCCCGGCAGCAGCGCGGCCAGCGTCGACAGGCCGGCGATGCCGACGGAATTCCACAGGGCGGCGGCGAATTGCGGGTCCTGGAATACGGCCCGGTAGTGTTCCAGGCTGACCACGGCCGGCAGGAAGCGGTGGTCACCGAGGTCGGCGCCGCGTTTGAGTGACAGCGACAGCAGCCAGGCCACCGGCACCAGGGCGTAGCACACCACCAGGACGCTGCCCGCGCCCCACAACAGCCGTTCCCTGCGCCCGCGCGCGCTGGTCATCGGCCCTCCTCCCGCCGCGACAGGTCGATACCGAAGCCCCTTATGTAGAGCGCCGCGATCGCCAGCACGCACAGGAAGATGAGCACCGACACCGCCGAACCCAGGCCGAGGTTGAGCCGCGTGACCAGGGTGTTGTAGCCGACGAGGGAGACCGACTCGGTATCCTGCGCGCCGCGCGTCAGCACGAACACCGTGTCGAAGATGCGGAAAGCATCCAGGGTACGAAACAGCAGCGCCACCAGGATCACCGGCCGCATCAGCGGCAGGGTGATACGGCGGAAACGCTGCACGGCGCCGGCGCCGTCCACCCGCGCCGCGCGCAGCAGTTCCTCCGGCACCAGCGCCAGGCCGGCCAGCAGCAGCAGCGCCATGAACGGCGTCGTCTTCCATATCTCGGTCTGGACGATGACGAAGAAGGCCGGCCCGCGTTCGGCCAGCCAGGCGTGGTCCAGGCCCGGCAGGGCGTCCACGAAGCCGGTGACGGGGTCGAAGGCGAAGCGCCAGGCCATGGCCGCCACCACGGTGATGATGCCGTAGGGCACCAGCAGCGCGGTACGGACGATGCGGCGCCCGACCAGGGCGCGGTGCATGACCAGCGCGAAGGCGAAGCCGAGCACCAGCTCCACGGACACCGAAGCGACGGTGATCAACAGGGTATTGAACAACGCCTGCCACCAGACCTCCGAACCCAGCACGCTCAGGTAGTTGTGCAGGCCGACGAATTCGGTGCGATCCGGGAAACGCAGGTCGTAGCGGAACAGCGACAGCCACAGGGCATGGAGCATGGGCCAGGCCGCCACCAGCAGCATGGCGGCCAGCGCCGGCGCACACAGCAGCCAGGCGAGGCGGCGGCTGGCGGCCGCTCCCCGGCTCACAGCAGCCCTTCCGAGCGCAGCGCCCGGCTCACCGCGTGGCGCAGGCGCACGGCGTCCCTGGCCGGATCGATGTCGCGCATGGGATGCAGGGTGCGGCTGATGGCGAGGGAGACATCGGCGTAGAACGGCGTCTGCGGACGCTGCACGGCATCGCGCAGGGTCTCGCGCAGCAGGCCGGCGAAAGGAAAGGTGGCGCGGACATCCGGGTCATCATAGAGGGCGCCCAGGGTCGGTGGCAATCCGCCCCGCGTCGCCGCCAAGCGCTGGTTCGGTTCGGAGGCGAGGCAGGCGGCGGCCTCGAAGGCGAGATCGGGGTGGCGACCGTAGGCGCCGATGCCCAGGTTGATGCCGCCGATGGTCACGCGGCCCCGTCGCCCGGCCACCACGCCCGGCCAGCGCGCCCAGCCCATGTGCGCGGCGACCCGGGGGGCGTTGGCCCTGGCGCTGGGCCATACGTAGGTGTAGTTCACCATGAAGCTGGCGTGGCCGGTCTCGAAGGCCAGCCGCGCCTGGTCCTCGCGCGCCGTCGACAGGGCCGGGTCGGCGGCCGGCGAATTGCCGAGACGCCGCATGAGCTCGAGTGCGCGGCGTGTCGGCCCCGTCTCGAGTGACGGCCGGCTGCCATCGGGCGTCAGCACCGATCCGCCCGCCGACGCCAGCAGGGAGACGAAGAACACGGTCAGCCCCTCGTAGCGCTCGCCCTGGGCCTCGATGGTGCCGTCGGGGCCCAGGCTTTCGGCCATGTCGATCATCTCGTCCCAGGTCGCCGGCGGCCGGGGCACGCGATCGCGGCGGTACCAGAGCAACTGGGTGTTGGTGGTAAAGGGTACGGCCCACAGCCGGTGCTTCCAGCTCGCGCTGTCGACGGCGCTCGCCAGGCGTCCGGCGCGCAGCCGCCCGGCCAGCGGCCGGGGCCAGGGCCGTATCCAGCCGGCCGCCGCGAACTCGGCCGTCCAGATCACGTCCATGCCGATGATGTCGATGGCCGGGTCGAAGGCCGCCAGGCGCCGCACCAGCTGCTCGCGCTGCTGGTCGGCATCGGTCGGCAGCGGCGCCAGCCGGATACGGTAGCGCCCGCCCGATGCCGCGCTGCACCGCCGCGCGGCCGCGGCAAAGGCGCCCGAGGGTTCGTCGAAGACGTACCAGTTCAGCACCGGCACGGCCTGGCGCCCCTGGCCGTCGCAGCCCGCCATGGCAAGCAGCACGATGCCCAGGCACAGTGCGAGGCGGGCATGGCATTTCCGCTGATCACTGCTCGCCGGCCGCATGGGCTCAGGATAGCGCATGGCGCCAGTCATGCAACGCGTGGACTTGCTGTGGCTGCGGCCGTATCCTGCGCCTGTCCACAGACCTATCCGGCAGCCACGCGTGACGTCCAGGCCGAAAACCGAAGCAGAAGACAGCCTCTGGGTCGAACAGGTCGGCGACGGGCCGGTGGTCGCCACCGCCATCCACGCCGGCCACGAGGTGCGCCGCGACCTGCTGCCGCTGCTGGCCATCGACGAAGCCACCCGCGCCCGCGAGGAAGACCCCTACACCGACGCACTGGTCAAGGTGGTACCGTCCTGGATCGTGTTCAAGCGTTCCCGCTTCGAGGTGGACCTGAACCGCCCGCGCGAGGAGGCCGTCTACCTGGCCCCGGAAATGGCCTGGGGCCTGCAGGTGTGGAAACAGCCGCCCGGCGAACGCGAGATCGAACACTCGCTGGAAGAATACGACCGTTTCTACGACGAACTGTACCGGCTGCTGAAGAAGATCGAGCGGCGCCACCGCTGCTTCGTGGTGTTCGACCTGCACAGCTACAACTACCGCCGGCGCGGCCCCCACGAACCGCCGGAGGCCCCGCAGACCGCGCCCGACGTCAACGTCGGCACCGGCTCGCTCGACCGGCGACGCTGCGGCCCCATCGTCGAACGCTTCATACGCGAGCTGCGCGACTACGACTTCCTCGGCCACCACCTCGACGTGCGCGAGAACGTGAAGTTCAAGGGCCGCCACCTGGCGCAGTGGATCCACAGCCGCTTCCCGGACTCGGCCTGCGTGCTGGCCATCGAGTTCAAGAAGTTCTTCATGGACGAATGGACGGGCGTCGCCGACATCGACCAGGTGGAAGAGATCCGCAAGGCCCTGCACGCGACCCTGCCCGGCATCCTGGAAGAACTGCAGAACATCCCCGGCTGCAGGGACGACGGCCGTGCCCGCGGCTGAACTGCAGGAAGTCGCCGGGCGCCTGCGCGCCGGCCAGGGTGTCGACCTGGTCCTGGAGGGCGGCGGCCGGCTGCACATCGACCGGCCGCTGCCCTTTCTGTGCGTGTTCCGGCGGCCCGGCGACCGGGCCTGGCCCGACACCGAGGCCCTGCTGACCAGCCAGTCGGCCTGGCTGATCGCCCCGGCCTCGGCGGACCTGTCCGCCCTGTTGTGCGTACTGGCCGAGTGTCACCGCGAGCTGTTCGGCGGCTGGCTGCTGCTGGAGATCTGGACCGACGTCCCGCCGCCGGAGGAACCGCCGCCGCACGCCTTTCGCATCGTCGCGCCGGAGCAGCGTCCACCGGCCGAACTGCTGGAGGCCCTGGAGGCCGCCCTGCTGCGGGTCACCCTGCGGCGCCGTGCGCCCGGGGTCTCGGTCGAATACCGGCCGGCGGTCGGCGCGCCCGGCCTGGCACCGCTGCTGGACACCGACCAGCAGACCCGCTGCGGCGCCCGGCTGGTGGGGTTGGGCATCAGCCCCGTGTACCGCGACCCGGACAGCGGCGCCACCTACACCTTCGCCCACCGGGCCTTGCGGCGGCGCCTCAACCGCGCCCTGAAACAGGCTTTCCATGCCTTCGCCCTGCACTACACATCGCACCGTCCACCGCACTACCATGCGCTTGGACCGCGCAGCCTCACGTCCCGGGTCGAGCGCGTGGACGCCGCCCTGGCCGACATCAGCGACGGCTTCGACCTGCTGCTGCACGTCACCCCGGTCAACGGCGAGGCGGCCTGGCAGGCCTTTCGCAGGCACCACTACGAACGTGAGGTGGAATTCCTGTACCGCCCGCGCACCATCGACCCGGCGCAGATGAAACGCCGGCTGTGGAACATTCCGGTGGACGACATCGAGGACCCGACACTCTTCGACCTGCTGGCGGCCAAGCGCGATGAACTGGACCGTCAGATCACCCTGGTCTCGGACCGCAACACGCCCCGCTTCCTGGCCGGCGCCCGGCAGTTGTTCGGCGAGGTGGACGACACGCTGCTGGGGCTGGCGCGGGAACTGCTCGAACGGCTGCCGGCGCCGGAAGCGGACGGGGAGGCGGGGCACTGGCTCGACGCCCGCGCCCTCGCCCGCCGCGCTGAACAGGAACTGGCCTGGTACCGGCAACGCGACGCCAGCTTCGCCACCCGGGTCGAGGTGCGCGACGACATCGCCGGCATCCTGGTGTCGCACGGCAACTTCCTCATCGGCACCGACGCCCGGGTGGCCGCCGACCGCGTCGATGCCGCCCTGGCACACGAGATCGGCACCCATGCGCTCACCTGGCACAACGGCCACAGCCAGCCGCTGCAGGAACTGCGGGTCGGCATGGCGGGCTATGAACCGCTGCAGGAAGGCCTGGCCGTGCTGGCCGAATACCTCAGCGGGGGCCTGGACGCCGGCCGCCTGCGGCAACTGGCCGGACGGGTGCTGGCGGTGCGGCTGGTCTGCGACGGCGCCGGCTTCATCGAGGTGTTCCGCCGCCTGCACCACGACCATGGCTTCGGTGACCGGGCGGCCTTCATGATGACCATGCGTACCTTTCGCGGCGGCGGCTATGTGAAGGATGCCATCTACCTGCGTGGCCTGGTCCGGCTGCTCGACCACCTCGCCGGTGGCGGCCGGTTGGAGGCCCTGTATCTCGGCAAGCTGGCCCAGGCCCGCCTGGCGCTGGTCGAGGAGCTGCGCTGGCGCGATATACTGAAGCCGCCGCCGCTGCTGCCGCGCGTTCTCGTGCAACCGCAGGCCGAGGCGCGCCGCCGGCGCCTGGCCGGCGGCATCAGGGTCCTGGAACTGCTGGAGGACGGCGTCTGATGCGCATGGGAATCATCGTCAACGACCTGTTCACCGAAGAGGACGACTACACCACAACCGCGCTGGCCATGGCGGCGGTCAACCGCGGGCACGAAGTCTGGTACATCGACGTCGACGCCTTCGCGCTGCGGCCCGACGACCATACCTACGCCCATGCCTGGGCCGTGCCCGACACCCGCCACCGCAGCGGGCACGCCTTCCTCGAGGACGTGCGCAAACACGCACAGGACGGCCGCACCGAAATCGACCTGCATGCGCTGGACGTGCTCATGCCGCGCAACGATCCCAGCCTGGACGCCCTCAGCCGCCCCTGGGCGCGCGCCGCCGCCATCAATTTCTCGCGCCTGGCCCTGCGCGCCGGGGTGCTGGTGCTGAACGACCCGGACGGCCTGGACCTGGGGCTGAACAAGCTCTACATGCAGTATTTCCCGGCCGATATCCGGCCGCGCACCCTGATCACCCGCGACAAGCGCGAAGCAAAGGATTTCATCGCCGCCGAGGGCGGCTATGCCATTCTCAAGCCGCTGGCCGGTTCCGGCGGCCGCAGCGTGTTCCTGGTGCAGCCCTGGGACACGCCCAACATCAACCAGATGCTGGACGCGGTGGCACGCGACAACTACTTCATCGTCCAGCAATACCTGAAGGACGCCGTCCACGGCGATACGCGCCTGTTCATGCTCAACGGGCGGCCCTTCCAGGTACAGGGAAGATACGCCGCCATCCACCGCCAGCGCCGCACCGGCGACGCCGACATCCGCAGCAACCTGACCGCCGGCGCCCGGCCGTTGCGCGCCGAAGTGACCGAAACCATGCTCGCCGTGGCCGAACAGACCGGCCCGCGCCTGCGCCGCGACGGCATCTTCCTGGCCGGCCTGGACATCGTCGGCGACAAGATCATGGAAATCAACGTCCAGAGTCCGGGCGGCCTGCCCAGTGCCGAGGCGTTCGAAGGCGTGCCTTTCGCCAGCGAGATCGTGCGTGCCGTCGAGCGCAAGCTGACGCATCGCGCGCAGCACCCGACGATGACAGGCAATGCCGAACTCGCCGCCTGGGAATAGCGACGACCCGACACCACGAGGCCCTGACTTTCCTCTGTTACACCTGTCTTGCCCCGAACAGCCCGGTCCCCACCCGCACCAGGGTGGCGCCTTCCTCGACGGCGATTTCGTAGTCGCCGCTCATGCCCATCGACAGTTCCCGGAAAGGTTCCGCACCGAAGCGCCGCGCCGCCTCGTCCGCCAGTTCGCGCAGGGCCGCGAAACTGCGCCGGGTGTCGTCGGGACCGGCGTCGCGCCGGCCGATGGTCATGAGGCCGCGCAGGCGGATGCCCGGCAGACCCTGTTGCAGCAGGCGCTCCGCCGCCGGCAGCAGTTCGCCGGGCGCGAAACCGTACTTGGCCGGATCGCCGCTGACGTTCACCTGCAGCAGGATATCGATCACCTTGCCCTGTTGTTCCGCAGCGCGGGCGATACGGGCGGCGATCTTCTCGCCGTCGACCGAGTGCACCCAGTCGAACAGCGCCGGCACGAAACGCGTCTTGTTCGACTGCAGGTGCCCGACCAGATGCCAGGTGAGGTCGGGGCGCTGCGGGATCTTGGTGCCGGCATCCTGGATGGTGCTCTCGCCGAAATCCGCCTGGCCGGCCGCTGCCAGCACCTCGACATCGGCCAGCGGCCGCGTCTTGGACACGGCCACCAGCCGCACGGCCTCCGGACGGCGGCCGCTGCGGGCGGCGGCCGCCGCAATGCGCTCGCGCACCTCGTCCAGCCTGGCCGGCAGATCAGTCACCGGGCATCTCCGCCTCCACCAGTTCGCGCACCACGCTGGTGGCGTAGGCGCCGGCAGGCAGGCTGAAACGCAACCGCAGGCCGGCGTCTTCCAGCCGCGTCCATTCCAGGTCCGGCACCGGCACACGCAGCGCCCGCCGGGCCTGTTCCAGCCCGGCCCGTTCCAGTCCCTCGCACCAGCCGGCCCAGGGCGCCAGTGTTTCGAGTTCGAACGACCGCGCCCCGCCGACCGGCAGCGGTTCACCCCGCCCCCACAGCGGGCCGGTCGGATGCACCTCCCCCGCGTCGACCCGCCGGGCAGTCTCCCCGTCCGGCCGCGCGGCCACGAAACAGCCGGAGCGGCCGTCCAGTTGCAGCGCCTCGCCCGGCAGCGCCCGGTTCCAGGTGCCGGCCGCGATGCGCGCCGCCAGCACCCTGTTGAACAACGC
>Ga0256841_1000732_pt1 | contig 31817 bp, 30 predicted proteins | sample 356308metaG_FD_185971 | JGI IMG/M metagenome (GOLD analysis project Ga0256841, IMG submission 185971) | Hydrothermal vent microbial communities from Mid Atlantic Ridge, Atlantic Ocean - 356-308 | ecosystem: Environmental > Aquatic > Marine > Hydrothermal vents | place: Atlantic Ocean: Mid... | reverse complement strand
CGATGGTGTTACTTTCATCTTTTAGGTTCCTCCTTTTTTGTTTTGGCTAAATGAATTTAACCAATTTTTATTAATTGGGGGAGGAACCTTTCATATTAAATTTCAACTAACTTTAAGATAATGCCATGCTCAATCTCGCAACAAATTATATATAGGTACTCTCAACAATGGTATATATTATTCGCCTAATTATGGAGATAGTATTACTCAGCTTAATAACGGCTTGTCTGATGAAACTATATGGTGCTTTTATGTTGATGATGCAAATTATCTTTTTGTTGGAACTAACGGTGGTGTTTATAGAAGTAATTTACCAATAAATTCGATCTTATCAGATAATAATAATGAAATTAGTAAATTTGATTTATTACAAAATTACCCTAATCCCTTCAATTCATATACTCATATTTCTTTTAATAATTTCAAATTGCAAAATATTTCATTAGAAATATTTGATGTAAATGGTAAAAAAATAATCGCTGTTTTAAACAAAAGGTTATCTCCTGGTTATTATAATATTATTTGGGATGGTAAAAATAGTAAGGGAATTAAATTATCTTCTGGAGTATATTTCTATATATTAAAATCTAGTTATTCTTATAAAATTCGTAAAATGATCATTTTGCAGTAAAACTCCTTATAATAAAAAATGGAGGATTAAAAAATGTTAAAGTTCTTTTTCTTGCTGATTTTATCTATCTCTTATAACTCTTTTGCTCAGTTTATGCCAGATTTGCCTGAACAAACTATAGGAGATGAAACAGTTAGTAATATTAGATCAACTCCTCTTTCAGGTAATTTAAAAGTAGTTTTTATTGAATATTCTTTTCCAGATTATCCGGTATCCATTGCCAAATATACAAACCGTGATAATCCTTCTGGGCATTATTATAGAGCATAGGAACTTATCCTGACGGTTCCCAAATTCAAGATGAAATAGAAAATAATGGGCCTATAGAGGTTGCTAGTTTTCTTTCCGATGCTGTCACTGATTATTTTGAAACGATGTCTCATGGTAATGTTTCCGTAACATTTAATATACCTCGAAATCCTTCTAAATCTTCAGGTATTTGGTATACTGCCCAGAATCGTTCTTTTTATGTACCTAATACTGAGGCTCATAAGAGTATTATGGATTCAGTTTATCATTATTATTCTTCATTAATTGATAGTGCAAATTGTATAGTTTTCTTTTCCTCTAATGCAACTTATAGCTCTACACTTAGTGCATATGGTTCTTTAAAACTTTCTAATAATACAAGTGTATATAATGGTCCTTATACTTATGGCAGAAAATTCCATTGGCCTCAGAGTCCATGGTTATTGGCTCATGAGATTTCTCATAGAATTGGTAAATCCCTTGATCCAACTGCAAGTTCTCTTACTATTGTAGATAGAGGAATCGATCAGTCTGCTTCCTTATATAATCCTTTATACGGTACTACTTATGTAAATGTGACAACAGGTACTTATGATTTAATGTATCATAATGATAATCATTCTACTGAAAATTCTCTCTATGGTCAAATTCCCTTATCAAGTTATGACTTGATAAAGTTAGGTTGGATTGCTTCAGACGAAATTTTAGAAATTCATCCTTTATCAACATCAAGTTTGATATCTATTAAATTAGCAGATTTACGAAAACAACTAACTGCTCAACAAAAATCAAATAATTATTTTAGAGTAGTTAAGATTTTTTTAAATGAGAATTTTTATTCAAGTTGTGATGAATATTTATTAGTAGAATATCATAAAGGTACAGATTATGATAGACATTTTTATAATTATGATGAAGGTTTATGTACTGGAATTTTAATTTGGCATGTTGCAGAAACATCTAATTCATCTAATCCTGCAATGGAAATATTAACATCTGTTCCTTATAATGGCTACTACGGTAATCCTTTACCTGATGATAGTTATCCAAAAACCTGGGAAATATATTCATATCCCAGTAATTGGACAGGGATATTAAAAAGTAATGAATATGATTGGTTAAATGATTTAAAATTATCACTTCCAGCATTTGGTAGTTTTTCATATGCGCCTAATGGTGGTCGTCATATATATGAAGTATTAAAAACAGATAATGCTAATTGGTATAGATGTAATAGTAAAAAAGATGATTTTTTTTCTGATAGCCTTGTAAAAGGGCGTATCAATAATAGACTTCTTCCTACAACCATTCCTTCAACAAGAGATTGGTGGGGTAATCAGACAAATATAGGAATAATTAATATAATTACAAAAACAGATCGAATGGAGTTTGATTTTTATAATAATTATTGGACGGGTTCTATTGTAGAAAGTCAAACAGTAAATGGTACTATTCATGTTTATGGTGATTTAATTATTAATAATGATGTCTCATTTACTTTAGAAGCGGGCTCAGTAGTAAAATTCCATGGCAATGCTAAATTAACGGTCAACGGCACACTAAATGTTCAAGGTACATCTTCAGAACCGGTTACCTTCACCCGTTCCGGTTCCTCCGGTTTGTGGGGCGGCATTTATGTATCCTCCGGCGGCAATGCCGATTTCAATTGGTGCAATATAAAAAACGCTTCTGTGGGCATCGATGCGGATAACAGCGGAACGGTGCAGATAAATCATACAAATTTGGATAACTGTTTTATAGCTATCAGCGTGGACGGTTTGTCTTCTGTTGATTTTTATGGTTCCAAAATAGAAAACTATGAAAGCAGGGGCATAACCCTTGACGACGGCGCCACGGTGTGGTCTGAGTATTCTTTTATAACCTGGCAGGAAGGTTCGGAATTAGACCCCGATCAAATCGGTATCCAAAATTATGGCGGCGATGTATCCGTTTTATATAGCCAGATTTCTAATAACGGTCAAGGTTTGTTTAATTCAGAAGGTTCTTGGGCGGACTTGGGTTATGATGAATGTTCTGATGAATCCGGTTTTAATAATATTGTTTGTAATTTAATAGATATAAATACATTAGAAGATATTGTTGCTTGTTATAACTATTGGGGCGGCGACGAGCCGGATAATTTTGAAGGTACCGGCGACGTGGACTACGATCCATGGCTTGAGGAACCCGATGACGGAAATCCTTATGACGGTGATTGTACGAGCGGCCTAAATAAGTCTTCCGGTCCTGTAACTTTAGCAAAAACATCATCATCAAAATTCGATACTCAGGATTTTCTTTTGTACCGTCAAGGAATTACGGCCTATAAAAAGGAAAACTATGCCTCTGCCTTAGCAAGCTTCGAGTCCCTTTTGAATAAATATGAGGATTCCTTTTTTGCCCGTTTTGCCCTGCAAAAATGGTTGATAATCAAGTTTAAGATGAACGCCAAAGAGGACATCCTGCCCTATCTCAATTCGCTTAAATCTACAAAATCGCTGAAACTTAACGACTATATAAAAAAGATGGAAGTCCTGGTTCAGCGGAAATTTAGTGAAACGGAAAACGCTCTTTCCTTAATCGGCGAGTATAGCAGTTCGGGCAAATCCGCTGGTTACAACAGCTTTTTCAAATATCAGCAGGGTTTAATCTATCAATACGATCTAAAAGATAAAAAGCAGGCCGAAACCATCTTTACGGAGTATTTGCAGCTTTATCCCGACGATGCGCGTAAGCCTCTTGTTCTAAGCCATCTGAACCTTTTATCCACAGCTAATGATACGCTGGTAAAAAAGGAATCCGATTCCGCAGAAGGTTCTTCCGGGGAAAAGACTCCATACAAATTTGCCCTGTCGGCCAATTATCCCAATCCCTTTAACCCGTCCACTACGATTACCTTCAGCCTTCCGGAAGAGGGCATGGCCCGTTTGGCGGTGTACGATTTGGCCGGTCGTCTGGTAAAAACACTGCGCCAGGGCCGTCTGGAAGCAGGCTTTCATTCGGTAAAGTGGGACGGTCGCAACACTTTAGGCGACACAGTGGCCAGCGGGGTGTATGTTTACATGCTGCGCTTTAAGGATAAAATACTTTCGCGCAAGATGCTGCTGCTGCGCTAATGGGTGCAATCAAAAAGGCCGGATACCACCGGCCTTTTGGTTTGTTCTTTCGCATACGGCTAACACAAATCCATTTCAAAAATTTTGCCGGCAAAATAAAGCGGGATATTTTGTTTAACTCCTTCTTTCCCGTAAAAAGGTTTTTCAGGTAAAATAACCGCGCAAGGGTTTCCTGTTTTTCTTATTTAACTATACAAAACCTGCTTAACTAAAACAGGTACGTACTTTTTGCAAGGAATATTTCTTATTTTTCCGAATTTTTATCAGCAATAATTCGGAAAATATCTAAATGATGGCCTATTTTATTCTGTACAGGTAAAAAAATAGGAACGGCCGCAGATTACTACGGATGAAATACGGATTCGAAAAGTACCTTTACGCGTATATTTTCCGCTGCATTCCGTGCCGGGCCATGAAGTTCGCTTACTGTGGACGATCGCTCGTTGAGTAATCCTCACGACCCTTCGGGAGGATGTATCGGAGCAAGCGGACGGTGGCTTCGATACGTCCCGACCAGTCGGGACTACTCAGCCACCGCAAGGCCAATGCTCGTTGAGTAGCCATCCGACGGGTCGGGAGGGCGTATCGAAACGAGCAGCCATACGCTTCGTCTGCAAAAATTTCTACCAATAATAAGCTTACTTTCCGGATTTGCTTTTTTAAATTTGGTATTTGTCGGGCGGGCTTTTTCATCTTTCCGAACCCTGAGAATTGCCTTTTATCGGAATCTTTTTTATATTCGTTCCAGTAATAGTGCTGCTAATATCGGATTATTATCCAAAAATAGTAAGGTTATTTATGGAATACATTGCGCGCGATTTGGAAAGAACCATTCAGAAATACTGGGCACTGCCGCAAATCATTGCCATTGTAGGTCCACGACGCTCGGGAAAAACCACATTACTCCGACACTTACAGGCGCAGTTAGAAAACAGTATTTACATCAGCTTTGAAGACCAAAAAGTGCTGGCCTTGTTTAATCAGGACATGGAAAGTTTTGTGGAACTTTATGTCAAGAATAACCGCACCATTTTTATTGACGAATTCCACTACGCCGTCGAAGGAGGAAAGCAATTAAAATACCTGTTTGATTTTTTCCCGGGAAAAAAAGTGATTATCAGCGGTTCTTCATCCTTGGATTTGATGGTGAAAGCGGTCAAACATCTGGTGGGTCGCATTATTCACTTCGAGTTATTTCCTTTTTCATTCAGGGAATTTTTAAGAGCCAAATCGCCGGAATTACTGTCTGTGCTGGAAAGAGGTCGCCTGACGGATGAATCGCCATTGCATGAGCGCATATTCAAGTTGTGGCAGGAATACCTGATATTCGGCGGCTATCCCGAAGTCGTGCTGCAATCCGATAGAGAAATAAAAATTAAATTATTGGAAGGAATTTACAATACTTACCTGCTGCGCGAGGTCAGGGATATTATCGGACTGAGCAATGATTTTAAATTCGTAAAACTGTTGAAGGCGTTATCATTACAAATTGGAAATTTGATTAATTACAACGAGTTGTCGGAGCTGTCCGGATATGACTACAAAACACTGAAAGCGCGCTTAAATATCTTAGAAAAAACGTACATCACTTCCTTTATTTATCCCTTTTATCGCAATAAACACACGGAAATTGTAAAAAATCCGAAAGTTTATTTCTTTGATAGCGGTTTGCGCAATTTCATTCTCTCAAATTATCAGTCGTTGGATCTGCGCGGCGACAGTGGCGCCTTGTGCGAAAATTACGTGGTTACAGCCCTAAAAAGAACAAATCTCAATGTGAATTTCTGGCGTACCAAAAATAAAACGGAAATCGATTTTATTGTCCAAAAAAATGGGGAATTATCACCCATTGAAGTGAAATGCAGTAAAAATGTGCGAAAAACGCCGCGGGCATTTTATTCCTTTAAACTGCATTACGATTTTGATCAGGGTGTGATTTTTTCGTTAATGAAAAAAACAAGAAAGGAACAATTGAACCATACGACTATTTTAAATTTCCTGCCCATTTATGGTTGCGAGTTTCAAGATAAAACCGAAGACCGGGGTTCATCACGATCAGGAACCGTTTAATCATTTGCCGATTATTCCCGCTTTTTAAGTCGTATCCAACCACTTCTTTTGGCGCTTAAGCGTACTGTATCGGAATTTGCAACCGTATGCCTGAAGGTGCGAGAGCGCACAGAGAAAAAATATTTATAAAATTCACTGTTTCCGGCGTTCTCAAATGCGATTTTGAAAATTTTCTTTTTACGCTCGTTAAGTAGTCGTGGCTTCGATACGTCCCGACAAGTCGGGACTACTCAGCCACCACCCAACACCGCTCGTTGAGTAGCCCTCCCGACCTGTCGGGAGGATGTATCGAAACGAGCGGCAACAGTGGCTTCGATACACCTCGTCCTGCATGGGCGGGACTCGACACTCAGCCACCGTGCGGAGGCGTATCGAAACGAGCCTCTTTCCTGAATATTTTCTTTGCTAATTTCGGCAGTTCTTCCCATCGTCCTTCGATTAATGCCTGTTTCTTTTTTCGGCTCCAGCCCTGTACCTGTTTTTCCCTGTAAAAGGCATGATCAATTTTTTCGTATTCTTCACAATAAACCAACTTAACCGGAAGACGTTTCTTGGTATAATTGGCGCCCTCTCCGGTTTGATGCTGCCATAGCCGTCGTTCCAGATGGGTTGTGCTTCCGGTATAATAACTACCGTCCGCACATTCCAGAATGTACATGTAGCCTTTCATTATGATAACTCTGGATTTTATTGGTTTTGTTTAAATTTAATTGAGTAAGAATGAAAATACAATTTGTTTCAGCAAGGCCGACGCCCGTTGAGTAATCCTCACGACCCTTCGGGATGATGTATCGAAACGGGCGGCAACCGTGGCTTCGATACGCCTCGTCCCGCTTGGGCGGGACTCACCACTCAGCCACCGGAGGCGTAACGCTCGTTGAGTAGCCATCCCGACGGGTCGGGAGGGCATATCGAAACAAGCGGCCATACGCCTCGTCCCGCTTGGGCAGGACTCACCACTCAGCCACCGGAGGCGTAACGCTCGTTGAGTAGCCATCCCGACGGGTCGGGAGGGCATATCGAAACAAGCGGCCATACGCCTCGTCCCGCTTGGGCGGGACTCACCACTCAGCCACCGTGGGGGGCAACGCTCGTTGAGTAGCCCTGCTTCAGCGGGACGTATGTTTACATGCTGAGCTTTAAGGATAAAATGCTCTCGCGCAAGATGCTGCTGCGCTAAGCTTACTAGCCCCCTTCACCCTATCCTACACTTCAGAAAAAATATTTTTCCCTTGACAAACCGGGGGGGGGAATATATTTTTAGTAAATTTTATTTAGTCCGCTGACTAAAGGGGCTGCGCCTGCCAATAGACAGAGGCAAATCGAAGAAGACATAACCTTGATCAAGGTCGAAAGATAACCGTTCCGTTAACGGGAATGATGGAAACGCATTGGGACGCGATGTTTCAACGGGTGTTTATATGGGGGTAATAAAAAGTATTCTCAATATATTAAAATTGTTTTATTAAGGTGATATTATCTCCTATTTATAAAACTCTAAAATTAAGGAGATATATTATGTTTATTAAAACAGTAGATATTATTCTTATAATATATAATTTCTTACCGGCTCAACATAAACTTATAAACCATCCAAATGTAAAGTCCGATGAAGGCAACCCGGTCACAACGATCCGTTTCAGTCTTCCCGAAAAGAGCCCTGTTTATATAAATGCAGGGTAGATGGGTGAAAAAGCTTATAAAAGGAAATCCGGCAGCCGGTTCCTATCAAATCATCCGGGAAAACCGGTACGGGCAGCGTCTATATTTACAAAATGCAATACAATAAAGTACAATCGGTAAGATGAGATGAATACACGGGAGAAGATAAAAAATAAGGCAGCCCTATTTGACTTGCGGGACTGCCCTTTTATTTAATTTCCGAAAAAGAATCCGATGGAATTATGGGCCAGATCGATTAACGGCCCCCAGTAAACGCCGAGCGCCAATACCGGAATGAGTAAAAGCCAGAGCAGCACCCGATCATACAGCGGCACACTGATGGCCTTGATCTCTTCATCACGATCCAGGAACATCACTTTAATCACGTAAGCATAATAATACAATGAAATCACACCGTTAATAACACCGATCACGGCCAGCGTATACCAGTTCTGCTTAATAATGGCTGCAAACAGGTATACTTTTCCGATAAATCCGGCAAAGGGCGGAATACCGGTTAGAGACAGCATAAAGACCGCCATGGCCACAGCCGTTAAAGGATGACGGTAGCCCAGCCCTTTATAAGCGGATATATCTTCGCTTCCCAAGTGCGGGGTCATGCTCTGCACGACCCAGAAAGCGCCGAAATTCATAAACATATACACAACCATATAGAACATGATGGCTGTAAATCCCCGGGTATTAAACACCACCAGAGCCATCATCATATAGCCCACATGGGCAATGGCCGAATAGCCCAGCATACGCTTGATATTCTTCTGCCCCAGGGCGGAAACGTTACCTAAAGTCATGGTTACCACGGCCAAAACGGCCAGAAGGAGCGGGGCCTGAATCTGAACATTCTGGATAAACGTGGTCTGGGAAGCCGGATGGGCGACTACGGTTATGAGGAAACGAATGAACAGGGCAATACCGGCCGCCTTGGGACCTACGGAAAGGAAGGCCGTAATGGGAGTCGGTGCACCTTCATATACATCCGGTACCCAAAAATGAAACGGTACCATGGCAATTTTATAACCCAGCCCGGCCACAACCATCACAAAAGCAATGAACACAGGCAAGGGTTGCAGAGAGTGACCCACAATAGCCTGCTGTATGGCAAACAAGTTGGTATGCCCGGTCAGACCGTAGATATAGGAGAAACCGAAAGCCATTACACCCGTACTGGCCGCGCCATATAAGACATATTTTAAAGAGGCTTCGTTCGATTTCATATTAAACTTGTTAAATCCGGCCAGAACATAGGAAATGATCCCGACCATTTCCATGGCAATAATAATCATCAATAAATCATTCACTTCCACCATCAGGAACATGCCCAAGGTAACCACCAGCAGCAGGATGTAATATTCCGAATGTCGGCGGAAGGCCGGCATGGAGATAAAGATAACGATGATAGTCGATAAAGCCGTTAGAACCTTAAAATACACCGCGAAACTATCCAGCACAATCATCCCTTCGAACAAAGAAGTGAAGGCATAATTATATTGCCGGTAAGCCAGGAAGAAGGCCACCAATACAGCCAATACGGACAGGTAGGCGGTTATAATTTTCTTATCCTTTTTCAGCAGTAAATCCACTATGATGATAATCAGAATGGAGGCCGAAAGGAAAAGTTCCGGTAAAAAGTACTGAAGACTGTTTAGATTATTCATGAATTAATTCCCATTTTCCATTTTCATGTTACGGAATGAGCGTGATTAGGTAATTCAATGAAACTTTAATCATATTCAATATCGGTAACGGGTAAATTCCGAAAAAGATGGTTAATAATCCGAGAGGAACCAGGGTAAACAATTCCCTGCCGTTTATATCGCCAATGGATTCATATTTGGGATTCAATTTCCCAAGGAATACCCGCTGAACCGTCCACAATACATAACTGGCGGTTACGATAATGCCGAAAGCGGCGATGATCGTTAAAACCCTGTACACCGAAAAAGCACCGATAAAGACCAGGGCTTCGGCGATGAAACCGGTCATACCCGGCAAACCCAGAGCCGCAAAAAAGGCCAGGCTGGCCACTCCGGCATAGACAGGCATACTCACCGCCAGGCCTCCGAATCCGTTAATTTCACGATGATGGGCACGATCGTAAATAACGCCTACAATAAGGAAGAGCATGGCGGTAATGATACCGTGACTGAACATCTGGAACACGGCGCCATTGATGCCGGCCGATGTAAAGACCGACATACCGAGCAGCACAAACCCCATATGGGAAACCGACGAATAGGCAACCAATTTTTTCAAATCCGATTGAGCCATGGCCACAAAGGCGCCGTATAAAATATTTATGACACCCAACACGGCCAGAGCATAAGAGGTATATTTGGCAATATCGGGAAATATGGGATAACTGATGCGCAAAATACCGTACGTACCCATTTTCAGCAAAATACCGGCCAGAATAACACTAATTGCCGTGGGCGCTTCCACATGGGCATCGGGCAGCCATGTGTGGAACGGAAAGATCGGGACTTTAATGGCAAATCCGATAAAAAGAGCCAGATAAAGCCAGAAACGCACATCAAATCGGGATAGCCACGAGTTATGATTACTCTGCTGCATCATATGCAGCATGTTAAAAGTGTGCCCGCCCGTCACCGGATCCTGAACATTAAAGTAGAGAGCCAGCATAACCAGCAGCATTAAAACCGATCCCAGTAAGGTATACAAAAAGAACTTTATGGCCGCATATTCACGCCGCGGTCCGCCCCAGATACCGATTAAAAAGTACATCGGTAAAAGCATAACTTCCCAAAACACATAGAACAGGAAGAAATCCAGAGAGACAAATACACCGATCATGGCTGTATCCAATAACAAAAAGAGAGCAAAGTATCCTTTTTGCGCTTTGGGAATATTCCAGGAGGCAACCACAGCTATGAAGCCCAGTAATGAGGTAAGCCAAACCATGGGGAAACTCAGACCGTCCACACCGACGAAATATTCAATATGAAAAGCCGGAATCCAGGCCAAATGTTCCACAAACTGGAACTGACTCTCATCATTAATCCCGATCATTCCATATTGATACTGAGTCCACAGGAACGTGGTGACTACAAGAGAGCCCAGGGAAAACACAAGAGCAATAATTTTAATGGTCGATAATTTCTCTTTGGGAATAAAGAGAATTATCAGCGCACCAAGCACAGGAAAAAACGTAGCAAGACTAATCAATCCCATGATTCATATCTCCCAAATTAAAATGCGATGGAATTTAAATCATTGTCAAAATTATTATGAAAAAAGCACCTAAAACAGCCCCTAATATGTAATTTTGGATTTGGCCGGTTTCGATTTTCCGCACACTCTTTCCAAAGGCAAGAGTCATATTGGCTACCAGATTCACCAGACCATCCACAATATATTTATCGATCCAGCCGTCCATGAATGAGAAGTTCCTTACGACCCAGGCCGATCCATTCACAATACCGTCGATCACGTGCAAATCGAACCAGGCCAGCATCTGGTTCCACAGCAAAAGACCGCTGACAACCGTGGCCTGGTAAAGCTCATCCATATAATACTTGTTAAAAGACAGGGCATAGAGCGGTTTGATGCGTTGCGTAAATTTTTCGACGTCGATCTTTTTCCAGTAATAAAAAAGATAGGCTAACAAGATACCGGTCAGGGCAAAGATAATGGAAATCAACATGCCGTTCACATGCGCCGCATGTTCGGTATGCTCGGGAATAAACAACACCGGATGCCCCAACTGGGTAGCCACGGCAGAAATAGGCCGTTCGATGAGATGGGTAAACCACCCCCCCTCCGGGCCGGCCGGACTGATGGATGGAATCGTGTAGATAAAGTACAGACTGAGAAAAGCCAGAGCCATTAAGGGTATGGTCATTACTTTCGGGCTTTCATGAATATGCTTGAAAAGCGATTCGTTTTTCGGTTTTCCGTAAAAAGTATTTATAATCAGGCGAAACATGTAAAAAGCCGTAATAATCGCTGCAACAAAACCAAAAGTCGGCAACAAATAATGGATCGGGTTGGACTGGCTCATAGCAAAGGCCAGGGTTCCGCCCAGAATGGCATCTTTACTGAGAAAACCCGAGAAGAACGGAATACCGGACAAAGCCAGCGAAAAAATAACAAATGTTATATGGGTATAGGGCATTTTTTTTCGAAAACCTCCCATCTGGCGCATATCGTTCGGATCGCCATGAATACCGGTCTTTTCCATGGAATGATGCATGGCATGGATCACCGAACCCGAGCCCAAAAAGAGTCCCGCTTTAAACATGGCATGGGTTACCAGATGGAAAAATCCCGCCACATAAGCACCGACCCCCATAGCCATGATCATATACCCCAATTGACTAATGGTAGAATAGGCCAAAACCCGTTTAATATCATTTTGCGTGATGGCAATGGTTGCGGCAAAAAGAGAGGTAAAACCGCCCACATAAGCCACCACCAGCATGGCATCGAAGGTAAGCATAAAATTGAGACGGGCCATCAAATAGACACCGGCGGCTACCATGGTTGCGGCATGAATCAATGCGCTAACCGGTGTAGGACCTTCCATGGCGTCCGGTAGCCAGACATGCAACGGGAACTGAGCGGATTTCCCGACGGCTCCGGCAAACAGTAAAATACCGGCTGCTGTCAGCAATCCCCCGTGTAAGACGCCCTGCCCAACCGCCTGATGGATCGTAGTTAAATTAAAACTTCCTACCGTACTGATCACAATCAACAGACCGATCAGAAAGCCAAAATCACCAACGCGGTTTACGATAAAAGCCTTTTTGCCGGCATTGGCCGCACTGTCTTTAGTAAAATAAAAACCGATCAGCAGATAGGAACAGATACCCACTAATTCCCACATCATATAAATGCCGAACAGGTTATCCCACATGACCAATCCCAACATGGAAAAGCTAAACAAAGACAGATAAGCAAAGAAACGGTTATAGAGGGGGTCTCCTTCCATATAGCCGATAGAATAGACATGAACCAGAAAACTAACCGTTGAAACGGCTGTAACTATAATCACGGCCAAATTATCCAGATAGAGCCCCATATTCAGTTTCAAAACGCCCAAATCGATCCAGGGCACAGACCCCTGCACCAAAAAATTAGGATCATAGTCAACCAGGACACGATACAACATAATCAAAGAGAGGATAAATGATATGCCGATCGCACCGACGGACAGCCAATCACCCTTTCTGGGCAGACGTTTTCCAATCAGGATATTAATCACGAAAGCTGCCAGTGGTAACAACCAGATGAATAGTGCTAATTTAATCATGACTTCCTCAAAAGAGTAGTTAGTTTTTCATTTCGTCCATTTTTGTCACATCCACACTGCGCCGGTCACGATACATATTGAGAATGATGGCCAGGGCAACAGCCGCTTCCGATGCAGCCAGGATGATTATAAAAATGGCCACCAACTGACCGTTGATATAGGTATCGATATATCTCGCAAAAGCGATAAAATTCAGGTTAACCGAATTCAGAATCAGTTCCACGCCCATGAGTATGCCGACGGCATTTTTCTTATATAGGATGGTAAAAATACCGAGAACAAAGACAATGGCACTAATGATTAAATAGGATTCCAGTTGGATCATTCCTCATCCTCCTCTCTGCGGGCCAGATAGACGGCGCCGACCAGGGCACCGAGCAGTAAAACGGATATGACTTCGAAGGGAAGCAAATAATTGGTTAAGATCGAAGTACCGATCATGGATGTAGTCGGTTTCAGGGTTTTAAAGACGGTGGCAGTCCAGGGAGAGCGGAAAATAATCATTCCCAGGATCGCCGCCATGGCCGCGCCCCCCAGCAGACTGAGAATCAATGAATTATGGGCGGTTCGTTTCGAAGTATCATAAATTCGGTGGGTCATCATAACACCGAAAATAATAAGAATTAAAATACCGCCCACATAAATCATGATCTGGGCCACGGCCAGGAAATCCGCTCCCAAATAAACATAGAAAGCGGCAAACCCCACCAGAGTTGCCAACAGGGCAAAGGCAGAATGAATAAGCTTACTAGAGAAAGCTACTATTCCCGCAGATAGGATGGTAACTACGGCAATAAACCAAAAGAGTACTTGAGTCGCTTCCATTATGCTTGATCTCCAAAATAAATTCTATACAGAAACTTTTCAGGCCGACGGTCCCGGTTTATCTGACGAGGGAGGCTTCGGAGCCGCCTGCATCTTTGCTGCCCTGGCCGCAGCCAAAGCTTCCTTTTCCTTGCGATCCCGTTCCTTTAATTTCTCCGCCTCTTCAGCAGAATAAGCCGAAAAATGCTCGATCAGATCAAAGCGGTCATAGGTAGAGAACTCATACTTAGGAGTCATCACAATACACTCCGTTGGACAGGGAAAGACACAATCGGCACAATAACAGCATTTAGTCAAATCGATATCGAATTTCACCACATGAAGACGTTTTTTCTGGCCGGTAGAGGTTTCTCCCAAGTCTTCTTCTTTACCGGCTTTAACCGTCTCAATATCAATACAATCCACCGGACAGGCACGGGCACATTGAAAACAGCCGATACAGTCGTCAATATCCACAAACAATTTCTGACGAGAACGCGGCGGTAATTCCCGTTTGACGTGAGGATATTGGATGGTAACCGCTCTGGTGAACAGATGTCTCCAGGTAACACCCATACCAATTAAAATGGTTACAATGGCTTTGTATATATTTTTAAAATACTCACCCATAAGACTTCACTCTCTCGATTTATAAAATTTTCCATAAACTAACAAAAACAATCAAAGCGAAAGAAAACGGAGTTAGCACTTTCCAGGCCGTATACATCAACTGGTCGACACGCAGACGAGGCAAGGTCCAGCGCAGCCACATCTGTACAAATACAATCAATAAAGCTTTACCGAGAAACCAAAAAGCAGCCGGAATAAAAGTCAGGAATTCAAACGGAGCCTGCCAGCCACCCAGGAAGACCGTAGTAGCTATAGCTGCAACGACAAACATATCGGCATATTCGGCCAGCATAAAAAAGGACCAGCGCATTCCCGAATATTCGGTCTGGAAACCGGCCACCAGTTCCGATTCCGCTTCCGGCAAATCAAATGGCGTCCGGTTTACTTCCGCCAGAGAAGCTATGAAATAGATAAAAAAAGCGATAAAAGGGAATGGAAAAAACCGAAACACATTCCATGACAAAATCGATCCGGACTGATTGAGGACAATTTGTTGCATATCCAGGGTTCCGGCGATCAATACGGCAACGATCAACGAAAGAGAAACCGGGATTTCATAAGAAACGATTTGGGCCACCGCCCGCATTCCGCCATAGAGAGACCACTTGTTATTTGAGGCCCACCCCCCCATCAAAATACCGATCACAACCAGGGAAGAGATGGATAAAATATATAGCAATCCTACATTGAGATTGGCAGGAATAAAAGAACGGCTCCAGGGTATGGCCGCGAAAGCGCTTAATGCAGCGGCAAAAACCAGGATGGGAGCAAAACGGAATAAGGGCTTATCCGCCTTATCGGGTACAATGTCTTCTTTTAAAAGCAGTTTAACCGTGTCGGCAATGGTTTGGGCCCAGCCATGCCAGCCCCCTACCTCCATCGGTCCTAAACGGTCTTGCATGTGTCCGGAAATTTTACGTTCCAGCCAGATGCCGATGAGTGCAAATAGGGCAATATAGGTAAACATCGCCACTACCACTATTGCACCGACAATCGTTGCTGCTATCCACAAAGGCAGATCAGCCAGACCGGGTACCAGATTATAGAAAAACTGCAGGATCGGTTCCATAGTAACCCCAATTGTTTATCTTATCTTGTTCGCCTGTTTCTTCGTTATTTCAATTCGGCTCGCAGAGATATTTCCCTGCAAGCCGTTTATCACTATCTGTCTACTTCACCCAGGACAATATCCAGACTACCGATAATGGCTACCATATCGGCAACCATAACCCCCGGAGCGATAGCCGGTAAAACGCTTAAATTGCAATAGGCCGGTGAACGTACCTTCACCCGGTTCGGTGTTTTGCCGCCGTCGGAAATGATATAATATCCTAATTCACCTCTCGGCGTTTCCGTACGCATGTAATATTCCCCTGCGGGTACTTTTATGTTGCGGGGAACCGTTTCCTTGGCATCGCCCTCCGGTAATTGCTCGGCGGCCTGACGCACGATCTTTGCCGACTCATACATTTCGGCTACACGCACCCAGTAACGATCCCATGTATCTCCCACTGTCCCCATCTGCCCCTTTCCCGTACAAACATTAAAATCGAAGCGATCGTAAATGGAATAGGGATCGTCCTTACGCAGATCAAATTCGACTCCACTGCCACGCAGAGAGGGACCGCTTAATCCGTAATTGATAGCCACATCGGCGGGGATGACTCCTACCTTAGCCGTACGATCAATAAAGATCTTGTTATAGGTCAGAATATCATTATACTCTTTAATCTTAGGTACGAAATAATCGATAAACTGTAATACCTTATCCCGCCAACCTTGCGGGGCATCATAGGCCACACCACCGACCCAGATATAGTTATAAAGAAGACGGGCGCCACAGATTTCTTCGAATAGATCCAAAATTCTTTCCCGATCGCGAAAAACATAAAGAAAAGGAGTAAAGGCGCCGATATCCAACCCATACGTGCCCAAAGCTATTAAATGGCTGGCGATACGATTCAGCTCGGATACGATCACCCGCAGATATTCGGCACGTTCATTAACCTGCAGATTCATCATCCGTTCCAGACCGATGACATAACCGAGATTATTATTCATGGAAGCGATATAATCGAGGCGGTCCGTAAATGGGATCACCTGATGCCAGGTAACGTTTTCGGCGTGTTTTTCGAAGCAACGATGCAAATAGCCGATCACCGGTTCCGCACTTTTAATGATTTCGCCGTCCGTTTTTAAAACCACGCGCAGAACCCCGTGCGTGCTGGGATGCTGCGGCCCCATATTCAGGGTCATCTCTTCCGTTTTAAGAGTATCCGGGACTTCCACTTCGAATTGAGCGGCAGGCAGGTTGTCTTTTTTCATTTCGAGTCCCCCCTCATATCCGGATGTAAAACCGGTATTCCGTTATAGGTCTCGGGCTGTACATAGTCTTTGCGCAACGGATAACCTTCCCAGTCATCGGGCAGTAATATACGGCGCAAATTCGGATGATTAAGAAATACGACACCGAACAAATCATATACTTCCCGCTCATGCCAATCGGCCGTACGCCATAAATCGGCTATAGAACTTACCTGCGGATTTTCACGGGGCAGGATCACCTTTAATACGATTTTGTGCTTACGGGTCATCGAATACAGATGATAAACAACCCCCAAATCTTCTCCGTAATCCACACCGGATACACTGTTTAAAAAATTAAAATCCATATCCTCATTGTCACGAAGATATTGACAAACCTCGTAAAATTTGGCCGGGTTTATTTTAAGATAAGGTTGCAGGACGGTATCGTTAAATTCCAATACCGAATCAGCAAAGGTATTTTGAATACGGTCATTTATTTCTTGAGCCGTCATTTTAGATCCTTATTTTAACGTACCTTCTTTTTTAATTTTTTCTTTCAACTGAAGCAATCCTTCGATTAAGGCTTCCGGACGGGGAGGACATCCGGGTACATAGACGTCAACCGGAACAATCTGGTCTACCCCTTTCAATACATGGTAGCCATACTGCCAGTATGGGCCACCGGCATTGGCGCAGCTTCCCATGGAAATTACATATTTAGGTTCTGCCATCTGTTCGTACAAACGGCGCAGAACCGGTGCCATCTTTAAAGTAACCGTACCGGCGACAATCATCACATCGGACTGCCGCGGGCTGGCCCTGAAAAAAGTACCGAAACGGTCCAAATCATAGTGGGAGGCCCCGGTGGCCATCATCTCAATGGCACAACAGGCCAAACCGAAACCCATGGCCCATGGCGACCCCTGGCGACTCCAATTGACAAAATCGTTTAATTTCGTAAATAATATATTATTCTCACCCTTGAGATCAAACCAACTCATTCCTACTCTCCTTTCTTCTTAGCCAGATGTGCAAGCCGCGGTTTGGGTTTTACCCAGTTTAAATCGCCTTTGGCCCATACATACGCTAAGCCAACCAATAGAATAGCAATAAAAATCATCATTTCAACAAAGGCTACCATACCCATGGTATCAAATACAACCGCCCAGGGGAAAAGAAATAAAACTTCAACATCAAATATGATGAAGATCAACGCAATTACATAAAAACGGTTATTAAATTGAATCCATGCTTCACCTTCAGGAACAATTCCGCATTCGTAGGGTATAAATTTATCTTTCTCTCTTTTACGGGGTTGAAGAAGGCGGGAAAGCAGTAAAGTGACTGCTACAATGAGCATTCCCAGCACTAAAAAAAGGAATACGATATAGAAACCAGTCATTAGCCTGACTCCATATTAACTTAATGTTGAGTTAATTATGCATAAGGTGCTAATTTATCTCTTCAAAAAATTAAAATCAAAACATTTTGTACTTTTTTTCATAAAACAAAACATTTCCTTTTTTAGGCGATAGTTTTCTTAGGTGATTCCGGGTTTACCGTTTACAAAGGATGATAATTTCATTATATTATAAAGTTTGTATTGAACACTATTATGTTCGAAAATCTGATTCTTACCGAATTTTAAATGATTAATCGGGATGCATCTATAAATTCACACACTTATTTATTTTAATTAGGAAGCTTCAACATGTCTGATACAATTCAGGAAGTAAACGGTTATTTGGAAATTTTCAACCAGGGTTATGCCTTTCTTCGTTCCGCTGAAAACAATTTCCGTCCCTCTAATGATGATATCTTCGTATCGTCGGAGATGATCCGCCTTCATGCTTTGCGCGAAGGGGTGAGAATATCCGGTACAATTAATATGAATCACGGGTCGGAGAAACAAAAACCCCAGTTACAAACCATCACAACCATAAATAATTTACCACCGGACCAATATAAGAATATCCGTGAATTAAGACATCTGACCAGCATTAATCCCGAAGAACGTCTGTATATGCAAGTGAATGAAAAAGACCGGCGCGGTGCCATTCTGGATTTTGTAACTCCTTTCGGTAAAGGTCAACGGGGACTGATTATCTCTCCTCCCAAGACCGGTAAGACCACGATACTCAAGCATATCGGCAGGGCTATCCTCACCCATCAACCGGAAATGCAACTGATTGTTTTACTGGTCGACGAGCGACCGGAAGAAGTAACCGATTTCAGGAGATCACTGCCCGGTTCGCTGGTACTTTCCTCTTCCGCAGATGAGAGTGTCCAAAATCATGTACGGATCACACGCTTGACCATGAACATGGCCATGCGTCAGGCCGAGGCCGGTCACGATGTGGTCGTACTGATTGATTCCCTGACCCGGATGGCCCGGGCTTTCAACAAAGAGTCCTACAATCACGGACGTACTTTAAGCGGAGGGTTGGCCGCCAATGCCCTTGAATTACCCAGGCGTTTCTTCGGTGCCGGTCGTAAAATCGAATTCGGTGGGTCCTTAACGGTAATGGCCACGATTCTGATCAATACCGGCAGCTTGATGGATGATATCATCTATCAGGAATTTAAAGGAACCGGTAACCTGGATTTGGTGCTCTCCCAGGCCTGTGCCGAGCGACGTATCTACCCGGCGATTAATATCAATGAATCCAGTACCCGCAAAGAGCATTTACTTCTATCCGATGAGCAAGCGCGGGAATCGTATAAGCTTCGCCGCGTCCTGGGCGGATTGCGGGAGGCCGAGGCAATGAGCTATTTGATGGATCATTTGGATCCGGTAGAAGCTTTCCACCAGAAAATGGGATAACCTCTTGTCTCCCTCCTGGTTGATCCCGCTTATGTTAGCAACGGCTTTCTTTGCTTACCTGATTAAGGGTGTCTCCGGTTTTGGACCGGCTCTCTTCCTGATCCCCTTGCTCAGCCTGTTCTTCCCTGCCTCCCAGGCTATTCTTCTCTCAACTTTTCTCGATATGTGTCTGGGTTTCATCCTTTTTCTGATGGTACGCAAACGCATCGACTGGAAGATGATTATTCCGTTAACGGTTTTATTTTTTATCGGTACTACCATTGGAGCCCGGCTTCTTCCCCTTTTGGCCGTGGATGTTTTAAAAAAAATTATCGGCGTCATCGTTATTGTTTTTCTGGTTTTGCTGCAAATGGAAGGCAAATCCTCTGTGGCCCGGGAAAATAAACAGGCGGGACTTGCCGGGCTTACCATTGCCCTCCTGGCCGGATTCACCGGAGGGTTGACCGGAATCAGCGGTCCCCTTATCGTTTTGTATATGAAATTTCGCCATACGAAGGTTTATTTTCGTGACCAATTAATCTTCTTATTTTTCGCGGGTGCAGTATGGCGCTTTTTGGTTTATAGTTACAGCGGACTCAGGCTTGAATTTTTTCCGCCAATCATCGCTCTGACCTTAGGAGCGGCTATAATTGGTATGCTAATCGGCAACCGCTTGCACTGGAGAATCGGTGAAGCACAATTTAATATTCTGATCTCTTTCCTTTTGCTCCTTCCGGCCGTAAATCTTATCTTCTTTTCCTGATATCCGATCGGTGGTCATTTTGTCGAGGTTGCACCACATAGAGAAAGTAAAAACCTACTCAAAAGGATTTATTTTTAATTATGAGTTGCTTCTTGTTTATTTTTATACTCAAATTTGCCGATAATCAGGCTGTCGGCAAATATAGTAAACGGGCAATACCATGAAAACAACCAGAAAGATCCTGTTCATCCTTTGTATCGGCTGCCTTTTGGTCTTTCAATGTAAGCGACCTCAGAAAGCCGATTTTTCCCGAACGGAACGGCTGATTGCATCGGGAAAATATCAGCAGGCCCTGTCGGTCTTAAGGGATATGGAAACAAAAGCCTACCTGGACTCTACGGTGTATTTCAAAATCCGTAAAAGAATCTTTGATATTCACAGAACGCTTTTCTTCAAAGACCTGGATCAAATGATTCATAAGGGGCAATGGACAGAAGCGAAAAAATTACTTCCTGCTTTGGATTCCTCATTAAAAGATTCTTCCCGGGAAGTTCGCGAAAAATATTTATTTGATTTTTTTAGCAAAAAAGCAAAGGTAGCCGAGGCTTTGCAGGATACGGCAACCTCCTTTAATGCGCTGAAGAAAGCCGTAACCTTCTGGACGGATCATCACGCCCAATTGCAATCCGACTATGAATCCCTGGCCTTTGCTTTTGCTCTACGCCACCAAATGGTAAAAGCCCGGGCTATGATGGATAAGGCCTTGCGTATGGAGGACTTAACACGACTCGGGCCTGCGCTTCATCAGGTTTTTTATCTCTATATGAACGGCAAATTCAAAGAAGCGTTACAAAAATTAAAATCCGTTCCCGATACCCGGAAGAGCAAGCATTGGAAGAGTCTGGAACTATTCTTAAGTCAATTCGGGAACCGGCTAACCTTGAAGGATCGTTTCAAATTGTGGTAAATAAGTAAATCCGTAGGCATTAAAATATTTTTTTTAAACGGGTCTTCTTTTATTGACAATTGTCGAATCACTTCTTAAATTTGGCAACTCAATTCTTAAGTAAGAAATGAGATCTGTTCTTTACCATTGCGGGATCGTCTAGTGGCAGGACGCCTGGTTCTGGCCCAGGTAGCCGGGGTTCGAATCCCTGTCCCGCAGCAAAGTTGCTGTGAAAGCAAAATTATTTGAATTATACAACCGGGAGTATATCCCGGCGAGAAGGCTCTTTCATATTGAATCATGCGCCCGTAGCTCAACTGGATAGAGCGTTTGGCTACGGACCAAAAGGTTGGGGGTTCGAATCCTCCCGGGCGTACCAGGCATACCCCTTTGATGTAGGGGTATTTTTTTTGAAGTATCAGGGCGCGTTCGTCTAGCGGTCTAGGACGCCGGCCTCTCACGTCGGTAACACGGGTTCGATTCCCGTACGCGCTACTCTTTTTATCCCCACATCTCCATTTTCGGCCTTTTAGCCAAAGATTCCCTAGCTTACAAATTATTTTGCCCCTCGCTTCTTGAAAACAAGGGGGGAAGAAAAGCATACGATGCGAAATCAGCTTAAAGAACTCCATGCAACGGGAGACTAAATCTTTAAAATTACCTGTTTTTCAGGCTCGCCCAATGGCGGGAGACCGCTTTATCGATTGACGGACGGGATGCACGAGGTTGTTTTCAACTGTCCCTGACGGGACAGGATACTTTTTTGTTTACCTTTTCCCGGCGATGAATCGCCGGGCTAATAGCAAACATCCCTGCCGGGATTTATTGTTAACCAATCTGTATTCTTTGGGCTCGGTCATTTAATGTGGGCAGGATTCCCTCAGGGAAAATAACGTTCTATGTCCAATTTTGTGGATTACTACGAGAGCGATGGTTAAAAGCCGTTTAAAACCAAACTGCAAGAGTGATATTTTGGAAATTACAAAAAACAATCAACAAATAAGCACCAAAATCCAAAATTTAATAAGTCACCCAAAGGATCAATGGTTGATTGATATTTGAGTTATTGTTTTTTGGGATTTATTTGATTTTTGTTATTTGTATTTTGAAATTTCAGGTTTAATGTAAAGGTATGTAAAAAAGTATTAAATTCACGGTTAAACGATCTTGGGGCAACTTAAGGCTGTTATCTTTTGATTGTGTACTCATTTTCCCGGAGGGAAAATCTGAGATTAGCCCGCCAATTTATTGGCGGGAAATGATAAGAGCGTATTTTAGGTCGTCCCGTTAGGGACGAATGAAAAATTCAGGTAATTTAGCCGAATGACTCTGCCGGGATTCTTTATTGGTAAAATCGATAGCATTGTGAAATTTAATAATTAGCTTACCCGCACAAAAGGACATAGCACTAAGAAGAAGGGCTCTACCGGGTTTTTTGTGGTTAAACGCCGCATCCTTAAATCATCACGAAGTGATGTAATATGAGTAGCCACAGGCAAAGCCTGTGGGCAAGATGTAACCGAATAGGGTTACCAAATAAACCAGGCCTTTCAACGTATAGGGTATCCTATTTCGTTAGAATGCTCTGTGTCCCAAAATCGACGCCTTCAGCATCACGCACGCTTTTACCGCTTTACCACAGGCTTCGCTCCTGCCCTGCGGCTGACGCCTGTGGCTACTTACATTCGTATCCTTCGGATACTTTTATTATTAAATGCAAAATGAACGAAGCAGTAAAATCATATTGTCCGTCTTTATTTAATATATGACTTTACAAGAACCCCAGTAGAGTCAGAAGAAGTATCTAAAAGGATAACAGGATTACTTTTTTCATGCCGGGAAATGAACCCATCGTTATGAAAAGCCCCCCGTTTCTGACCAATTACTAAGTTAAGCGCACTGGCCATACCTCACCCCTTCCCACGATATTTCCGCGCATCCGATGTTTAACTTCCCCTCTTGCAAAGAGAGAAGGACACTTTGAACGGTTGTCCGTAACCTTCAGCGGGTGGTAACGATGCCGTTTAACGGGTGCGGATTGCCTTTCTGGCCACCCGAACCGTGACGGGCTGCGGTGCGGCCACCTCTTCCAGGGCCTTAACTTTTACAATCAGTAAGGTAAAGGCCTTAAGCACTTCGTCTTTACTAAAATTGCAGTGACCATAGCGCACTACCGGGATATGATTAAAAAAGATAGCGGAACCTGAAGAGACGATTTTCTGCCGATAGAGCTGCTCATGCCAAAACGGTACGATCGGATCGCCTGCTGTGTGCATGGTTACCAGCGGTCTATCCAGGATTCCCTCGGTTTGAAACATATGGTTCACCGCAGTAATAGCCACCGCATCCGCAGTGAAGCGCCGGACATGCTGATTTAAGAACAGGTCGTTCGCTGAACCGTGATAGAAGCGGGTACTATTGTCATAGGGATTGCCGCCAACCCGAGCAACGAGATCGTTCGTGGCAAACACATTATACCAGAGCACACCGGCCACCGTCTGTCCAACGGTTTCGGGGTCGGAAGGATCGAATGCGGCTCCGGCTACCCGTAATAATTCAACGGTACGATCCGGATCCGCGCTGATGGCCTGAATAACGGCGGGGAGATAGATATCATCCCAGTGTTCCATCACTTCCTGCGGAATTTGCACCGGGCTGCCCGGCAGAATTCCCGGAAAATAGAAATCGAACAAAACGCGAAAATCACCCACGTAGTTAATCTGTTTGATAAAATCCCCGATGGGGCCGCAAACCGCCAGTCCCCCGGCATAATCGTCTTCCATTTCAATGGATTTGGTCGTAATCAGGCCTCCTTCGGAAGCGCCGACCAGCAAGATATGATTCACCGTAGGATAAAGCTCTTTAAACAGATCAACCAAATCTTTCAAATCCTCAATAGCTTCGGCAGCCACAAAGCCGTTTTCACGGTAACTCGTAGTGGCAAAGGCATATCCCAGATCATTCAACATGGCCGGAATGTAGGTGCCGTCCGGAAGTTTCAGCTGACTTTCCGGAATAGCCACCTCTTCCAGCGGAGACACATAGCCATGGGCGTAAAGTACCAGATCCCCGTTCCATTCATCGGGCATACAGATCCGAAAATAGGCGCCCGTATCCATCCGACCATTAATACAGGTGTCGGTTTCAGCCTGGTTAGCGGTAATCTTCTGAACACTGTAATGGGTCTGATTTGGGGTCACTTCCGTCGGGGCGGAAGAACAGGACCAGAGGATCAGACTAAGTGATAGAAGAACGGCGAGGATGGTAAGAGCCTGGTTTTTAAGCAGTTGTTTTCGCATATTTACCTCCTGTATATCATAGAAACCGATTCACGAACGTTTCATAAACAGTATAACCATTCCAAAGCCGGAATACAAGAACAAAAAAATGTTCACTTTTTTAAATATTTCCTCAATTAATTTAGATATGTGTCGAACTTAAAGGGTGAGTTTACGGATATTTTAATCGAGCAGGGATGACAGAGGTGATGGATAGTAATTTAGTAGAATATAAATTATTGCTGGAAAATTTACGTACCCGGTTAAATGTACTCAACACATCAATCTTTCTACTGGAAAATAATTTAAATCAAACGGATGATAAAACCTATAAGTATCTCAAACAAATTAACAAAGAGCTGGAAAAAATTCGCCGCCTGATTATCGATGTCCCGGAAGATTTACTCAATGACTAACAATCAATGGTTTTCGATATTCCGGAAAGGACCATGCAGGAAAATAAAACAGAACAATATAACGATATTGAAATTCTGATTATCGAGGATGAAACCGATGTCCGCGAAAGTTATGTGGATATGTTCGGTTTTATGGGTGTGCAGGTGGATTCCGCTTCCAATGGGGTGGAAGGTCTGCAGAAGTTGGAACAGAAGCATTTCGATATTGTTTTAACCGACCTGAATATGCCGGTGATGGACGGTCTGGAAACCCTGCGCCGGATCAAGAAAAAAGATGATAAGATCGAAGTAATCGTAATTACCGGTTTTGCGACCATCGAAAATGCCATCAGTGCCATGAAGCAAGGCGCCTTTGATTATATTACCAAACCGGTTTCGTTCGATCATGTAAAAATCGTTCTCAATAAATGTATTCAAAAAATTTACGCCTGGCGTGAAAATATAGCTTTAAAAAACAGCAATACACAGCTAAAGGAATTGAACGAACTGAAAGATAAATTCATCACCATTACCAATCACGAATTAAGAACCCCCCTGGCCGTTTTACGCGGCTATTTCGATTTACTGGAAATGGAAATAGCCGACAAAGAAACCGGTGAGTATATCGAAATCATCAACAACACCATTAATGAGATGATGGATATGGTGGAGAGCATGCATAATCTGTCCAGTTTTAAGAATTACGGACGCATCCAAAAAAAACAAAGGGTCGATTTGAACCGGATTGCCGCCGAAACCGCAAGAGAAGTTAAAATTCTTTATGATCAGCGCAAAATCGCACTGGAATTGAGGCTCGCTTCCGATCCCGTACAAACTGTGGTTGATGAGAAAATGATTCACAAGGCCATCCGTGAGATTCTGGGCAACGCCCTTAAGTATACGCAGGAATCGGGCCGGGTGACGATCACGACCAAAAACATATGGGAAAGCCGGCAGGTATTTTTAGAGATCAAGGATACGGGAATCGGTATTCCCAAGAAAAAGGTCAATCTGATCTTCGAACCTTTTTATGAAGTACAGGATGTGCTGCATCATTCCACCTCCAAAACCGATTTTATGGGTGGAGGCATCGGCGTGGGCTTATCCTTGGTGAAAGAGATGGTGGAATCCAACGGCGGTGAAATTGTGGTGGAAAGTACTCCGGGAGAAGGCAGTAATTTTACCATTGTTCTTCCCCTTGCCCGGCATTAAGCACAACTGGCTCATCTTTAATCCGGAAATTTGATAGGCCGAATTCTTCCAACCCCCTGCCAGAAATTAAAATATGGATTGTATTGGATACAAACTGCTTAAAACATCGTTAATTTTTTAAACTCCCGGAAACGCTCTTCCAATTCCGAAAATTTCAAGCTGATCAAATGATTGAAACTAAAATCCTGCACGTTAAAAGAAGCGATGGCACTGCCATAAACCAGAGCCCGCTTTAATGTTTTGGCCTGCAGATTCTGCTCTCTGGCAATATAGCCGAGAAACCCTCCGGCAAAACTATCCCCCGCTCCGGTAGGATCGATGACCCTGTCCAACGGATAAGCGGGCACAAAGAAAAATTGATTCTTCTGGTAGAGAACCGCCCCGTGTTCGCCCTTTTTGACAATCAGTATTTTGGGTTTGGCTCCTTCATTTGCAATTTTTTTTATAGCCCGGATCAAATTGGGTTCATCGCTCAATTCCCGTGCTTCCTGATCATTCAAAATCAGAATATCGCAATGGTGGATGACCTTTTCCAGCATTTCCCGCTTACCGCTGATCCAGAAATTCATGGTATCCAGCACCACCAATTTAGGATTCTTTATCTGATCCAGCACCTGCAACTGTAGAGTGGGATCGATATTAGCCAGAAAGACATAGTCTGCTTCCCGGTACTGGGCCGGTATTTTCGGCTGGAAATTTTCGAATACATTGAGATAGGTAAACAGAGTGTCGCGTTGATTTAAATCTCTGTGATAACGGCCTCCCCAGCGAAAAGTGTCACCGCTTTCCACATATAATCCGTCAAAGTTCACCCCTCTTTTCTTTAAAAAAGAGATCTTCGAAGCATCGAAATCGGAGCCGACCACTCCCACCACATTCACCGCATCGAAAAAGCTTGCAGCCGCGCTAAAATATAGAGCAGAACCACCCAAAGAATCTTTCACACTGCCGTAGGGAGTTTCCACTGTATCGTACGCAATCGAACCAACCACTAAAACACTCATTTTCATTTTCCTTATTTACATGTGTTCAGGTGCCGAAATACCTAATAATTCCAGACCATTGGCGATGACGATCCGGGTGGCATCAATCAGATTCAGCCGGGCCAGAGTCATTTCATGATCCTCGGTAATCACCCGGCATACCGTATAAAATTTATGAAAAAGGGTCGCTAAGTCGAATAAATAATTCACCAGACGGTGCGGTTCATAGTTCAGGGCACTGCCCTCGACCGCTTTGGGAAACTCAATCAGGTGCTTGATCAAATTGATTTCTTCTTCCGCCTTTAGCATCTCCGGACGGGCCTTATTTTCCCATTTCAGCTCTTTGGATACGGCCAGAGCCATGATACTTTTAATGCGGGCATGAGCGTATTGGATATAAAACACGGGATTCTCATCGGATTGTTTTCTGGCCAGACTCAAATCAAAATTCAAATGGGCGTTCATGTTGCGCATCAGAAAAAAATAGCGGGTCACATCCACTCCGACTTCATCCATTAATTCATCCAGAGTAATAAAATTGGCCTTGCGGGTAGACATCTTCACCTTCTGTCCGTTTTCCGTGAGGGTAACAAACTGATTGATGAGAACTTTGATTTTATCGACATCATAGCCCAGGGCCCGGACGGCAGCCAGTACATCGGGATAGGTGGCAATATGATCGGCCCCGAATATATCGATAATCAGATCGTATCCGCTTTTGATTTTTTCCACATGGTAAGCCGTATCCGGCAATCGGTAGGTCGGTTCCCCACTGCTTTTAATAAAAACCCGATCCTGGTCAAAACCCAGTTTGGAAGTCAGAAACCAGGTGGCTCCTTCCCGCTCTTCGATCAGCCCCTTTTCTCTCAGCCCCTGCACTACGGCATCGATTTTTCCCTCTTCGTACAGGCTGCGTTCATTAAAAAAAACGTCGAATTCGAAACCAAGGCGTTTGATAGTATGTTTTATATCGTCAAAAATACTTTGTTCGGCACGATCTTTAAACAGAGTGAGATCGGTTTCCTTCTGCAGACGATCGCCGAATTCTTCGTAAATAGTACGGGCAATATCGATGATATACTGGCCTTGATAATGATCCCCGGGGAATTCGATGTTTTGGCCTAACAGTTCCAGATAACGTAGACGCACCGATTCACCGAGGACCCGCATCTGTCTTCCGGCATTGTTAAAATAATATTCACGGGTTACCTCATAGCCGATAGCCTGCAATAAACGGGCAATGGTATCGCCCAAAACGGCGCCGCGTCCGTGTCCGATGGTTAAAGGACCGGTAGGATTAGCGCTGACAAATTCGATTTGCGCCCTCTTCCCTGCCGCCTGCTCCGAACGTCCGAATTGCCGCCCTATTTTCAATATATGGGATAATTGTTCATACAGATTCTGATTGGCCACAAAAAAGTTCAGGAATCCCGGTCCGGCAATTTCCACTTTGGATATATAGCGCAGATCTATCCGGAATGATTGCTGTATTTCGGTTGCAATATCAAGAGGTTTTTTATGTAAATGTCGGGCCAATTGCATGGCCAGATTCGTGGAACAATCACCGAATTGTTCTTCTTTCGGTTTTTGCAGTGAAATGGTTATATCTTGAATCCGGTGCTTTTTAAGAAATGCCTGTAGTTGTTGAATAACGTATTGTTCGCTGGTCATGCTTCCTCTTCCGAAATAAAATCCATTTTCGCGTCCGCCCATAAGCGTTCGATACCGTAGAACTCCCGGCTTTCATTATTGAAAATATGAACAACCACATCGATATAGTCTAACAGTACCCATCTGAGATGTTCGTAGCCCTCTTTGCTAAAAGGATAGATGGCTTCCCTGCGCAGTTCATCCTCGATGTGATCGGCCAGGGCCTTGATCTGGATCGAGGAGTCACCGCTCATAATCACAAAATAATCGGCAAAACCCGATAATTCATGAATGTCCATACGCACGATCTGACGTGCCTTCTTTTCCCTGGCCAATTGGATGATCCGTTTCGCTATCTGATCGGCACTCAAAGTATTCTCTCCGGATTATTTCTTTTTAAAGATAGAAAGGGTTTTAAAATCTTTACCGATTATGATGGTGATATCGGCAATGGGAGATGGATTTTCATAGGATTCAATATTCTTTTTTGAGACACCTAAAATTTTAGCAAGATTTTTTGTATTGGCCAGATTTTTCGGTGTTCGTATCTGATCGATCAAGCGGGTTTGGGCAACATCCCAGCGTACTTTGCCCTTTTCAATATAGTTCCCGCTATTGACCACATCATAATCCCGTTTGCGCAGATTATCGGCGATAATTTTGGCGATACCCTGTTCCCCGCAACCATTGAGTACTTCCACCTGAATGCGACGCTGAATAGGCGTCAGCTTAACCGGTTCATCCTGAGGTTTCTTTGTAGCCACAGGAAGAGAAGGTCTCGCAGATGCGGTGCCCGTATCTACTTCAATGGCCTGTTTGGATGATTTGATGAAATTTAAGATGCGATCTTTCTGGGAATAGCCGCCATAGAGCAGCGCCGCCAAAATAATCAAATACAAAATATTTCTAAAAAAATGTGTACTTTTTTTGGGGGCCGGTGTTTGATATGTGGATAGGGTGCCGCTATTCGATCGCTTTTTTCGAACAGATTGTGTTGTAAACCGTCTGCGATGTCTCAAGTTTTATTTAAACTCCATCTCTTTTCGTACAAAAAAATAACCGAACTCAACTCTGAGCAAATGAGCCCGGTTACAAAAATATTATTTCCAGTCCGCTTCGAATCATTGTCCGAATGGGTCTTCCCGCCAAAACAGGGGGTTATTATATTGCTGCGGCCGATAGTAACCGAAAGGATTCCGTTCTACCCGCAACATCAGGCTGGTATTCTTATTCATTTGATACGTCAGTTGCGCGCTGCCGATGAACTGCGGTTTATTCAGATAAAATTTTTCGCCAAAGGTGTTGTAGGGTGAACTAACAAAGCCCAAATTGGTTTGCAAAAAAAGATTCTCACTCAGGCGATAGTCTATTGAATTCATATAGGTGCTGAGCATCATACCCTGCCCGCCGAAGGCTCCGTAAGATACGGAAAAGGAGTGATGCATTTGCATCCGAGAAGGATCCAGTAAGCTGCTTATTCCAAAATTACCATTGGATAACACTTCGGATATTTTAGGCTGAGATGCATTTTTCTTAAACTGAGCCCATCCTTCCAACGGCAGACTTAAAATAAACATGCTTAATAAAACAAAGAGCGTAATCCGTTTCATTATTTCGCCTCATTTTTTACTAAACTTATTAAACCTTGGCAGTTAAATCAATACTTATCTTATCTAACTGCGATTTTTCAGAATAGTTTCCGCAGTTTTTAATTGTTCTACGGTGTTGATGCCGCGTGTTTCATCAAAATTCGGTGTCTTTACCGCTTTGACCTTTTTGCCCTCGGAAATGAATATGGAAATTACATCCGGAAGATAATACTCTCCCTGGGCATTATCGTTTTTAACCTGTTTTAAAGCCGCAAACAAGGGCGCGGATTGAAAAATATAGATACCCACATTAATTTCATGGACCCCGGCTTCTGCGGGTGAGGCGTCCTTGTCCTCTACAATTTTACGCACAAAGTCGCGATCATCGCGGATAATTCGTCCATAGCCGGAAGGATCATCCAATTCCGATGTGAGCAGAGTGGCCACGGCACCGTCTTTCCGGTGCGATTCGACCAGCATATTAACGGTCTGAACAGTCAGCAGCGGCACGTCACCGGAAAGAACCAGTACATTTCCGTCATAATCCTTTAAGAGCGGCTCGGTCATTTGAACAGCATGCCCTGTACCCAGTTGTGGGTTTTGAACGACAAACTCTACGCCCATATCCCGGCAGGTTTCTTCTACTAATTCCTTTTTATGACCGATGATCAGAATAATTTTAGAGCTGTGGGCTTGATTGGCGAGATCAATGACGTAATGTATGAGCGGACGGCCGTTAATTGTGTGCAGCACCTTCGGTAAATCTGATTTCATGCGTGTCCCTTTTCCGGCCGCCATAATCACTGTTACAAAATCATCCATTATCGATTCCTTTTCTGTTAGCGGGTTTTGAGAACCGTATTGTCAATTAAACGGGTCGAGCCGAAGAAAACAGCCACGGCTACCAACACATCCCGTTGCCCGGTCCGGGCAGGACCCAGCGTCTCGGCATCGCGCAATTCTACATAATCCAGATGGGCCAACGGCTGCTGTTCGATCATTGCCATCATTTTTCTTTTTATTTGTTCTGCATCCCGGTTACCGTTCTTATATTCCTGTTCGGCCCGTTGTAAACTCCGATAGAGCACGGTAGCCTGTTTCCGTTCTTCGGAAGTCAGGTATTTATTACGCGAGCTCAGTGCCAGGCCGTCCCTTTCACGGACAATCGGAGCCACGATAAGTTTTACGTCAAAATTCAAATCTTCGATCATGCGCCGGATCAGGATGGCCTGCTGGGCATCTTTCTGACCGAAAACAGCCACATCCGGCTGAACGATATGGAATAATTTAGCCACCACTGTCGTCACTCCCCGAAAATGATTGGGCCGGCTCCGGCCGCACAGCACGGAAGCGAGCTCTTCGGTGACAATGTAAGTGCGATGATTCGGGTTGTACATCTGGCGATCATCGGGATAAAATACAAGGTCTACCCCCTCCTGCTCACACAGATGTTGATCCCGCTTGAAATCACGCGGGTACTTATCCAAATCTTCGTTGGG
>Ga0256841_1000731_pt1 | contig 31833 bp, 23 predicted proteins | sample 356308metaG_FD_185971 | JGI IMG/M metagenome (GOLD analysis project Ga0256841, IMG submission 185971) | Hydrothermal vent microbial communities from Mid Atlantic Ridge, Atlantic Ocean - 356-308 | ecosystem: Environmental > Aquatic > Marine > Hydrothermal vents | place: Atlantic Ocean: Mid... | reverse complement strand
TTTTGGAATCGCACTAACCTACTAGCAGCCAGCGGTGTCACAGTTCTGGTAACCACTCATTTTATGGAAGAAGCCGAATATTGTGATCGACTGGTTATCATGGTGGAAGGTCAGATTTTAACTGCCGGTACTCCGACAGAAATCAAGCAGCAAGTTACCTCACCCAGCCTTCCAGAACCAACCATGGAAGATGCTTTTATCAAATTAGTCGAGGCCAGGCAGATATGAAGATTAACCGCATGCGTTTAAAAGGCTTGGTCATAAAAGAATTTCTACAAATTTGGCGAGACCCAAGCAGTCTCGCCATCGCCTTTGTACTACCCGTGTTTTTGCTGTTACTGTTTGGCTATGGGGTTTCCCTGGATGCAAAGCATATTCCAATTGGTTGGGTCATCGATAAAAATACACCAGAAACCCAAAGTTTCAGTGCTGCATTTGGTCAGTCAGAGTATTTTAACAACGATCATTTCGATAGTATGGTTTCTGCAAAAAGAGCGATGCAATACCGGGAAATTAGCGCGATTGTTCATCTACGAGAAAATTTTAGCCGCGAACTGTTCAAACAAAATTCACCTGCAGTACAAGTCATCGTTGATGGAGTAGATGCTAATACCGCTCGCTTGATATCTGGTTATGTGCAAGGCACCTGGAACGAATGGCTGACTCATTTAGCGGCAGTTCGCGGCATCTCTTTGTCAAAGCCAGTCGAAGTTGAACATCGCATTTGGTACAACAGTGCTGTCTTGAGCAAGGACTATCTGGTGCCAGGGTTAATTGCAGTAATTATGATTATGATTGGAGCCTTGCTAACTGCCATGGTGATGGCCCGGGAATGGGAACGAGGAACGCTGGAAGCCATGATTGCGACTCCGGTTACCATGCCGGAAGTATTACTGGGTAAATTAATTCCTTATTTCATACTCGGAATGGGGGGCATGTTAGTTTCTATAGCTATGGCAGTATTTTTGTTTGATGTCCCATTACGCGGCTCAATTGGTATTTTACTCTTAGCGGGCACCTTATTTATGCTAGTTGCTCTTGGTATGGGGCTAGTCATTTCCATTGTTTCAAAAAACCAATTTGTCGCTGGTCAAATTGCCATCATTGTAACTTTTCTGCCAGCATTTATCTTATCTGGTTTCATTTTTGATATTGGCAGTATGCCAATTGTTGTGCAAGGTTTCACTTATCTTGTTTCAGCGCGGTATTTCGTTGCCATTTTACAAACCGTATTTCTGGCAGGAAATATTTGGTCCGTCATTTTACCTAATGCTGCTGCATTGTTGGTAATGGCATTATTTTTTTTCAGGATGGCTTTAAGAAAAGCCCCTCAACGGCTGGAGTAAATTATGATTATCGCTCTGATTATCAAAGAATTTCTGGCTATTATGAGAGATAAAAAAAGCCGCTTTATTTTAATTGGCCCGCCCATTATTGAATTATTTGTATTCGGGTATGGCGCAACTTTCGACCTCAACAAAGTACCAATCGCCGTTTATAATGAAGATCAAAGCATTGCGTCTCGGGAGTTAATTGACCGCTTTTCGGCATCGCCTGCCTTTACTGAAGTTCTTACCATTACTCATCATGAACAAATTGCCCCTGCGCTTGATGACAAAAAAGTATTAGCCGTCTTGCACATTGGTCAGCATTTCAGTCGCAATTTGCTGTTAGATAATAAAACAGCCAAACTACAAATCATAGTCGATGGACGTAATTCAAATACCGCATTAATTGCTCTAAACTACATGCAGAGTATTTTGGCAAAGTTTAATCTTAACTGGGCAGTACAGTATCGTTTACCCATGCCTCCTGCCAGGCTACAAATCCGGGCCTGGTTTAATCCAAATCTTAAAAGCCGCTGGTTTATTGTGTCAGGTATTGTTGGATTACTAACCATGGTAGTGACGGTTCTGGTCACAGGACTTTCAGTTGCCCGCGAGCGCGAACAAGGCACCTTCGATCAGTTACTGGTAACACCCATGACACCCTTTCATATTCTTTTGGGAAAAGCTATACCCGGTTTGATTATTGGTGTGGTTGAAGCATCATTTGTGATCTTTATGACGGTTTTTTGGTTTGATGTGCCACTGATTGGAAGTTTCGCAGCGCTCTATTTGGGGGTAGTACTCTATGTGTTTTCTATTATAGGCGTTGGGCTAATGATTTCATCCATTGCTGTGACGCAGCAACAAGGGTTATTAGGCGCATTTTTATTTATTGTTCCCGCAGTTATTCTATCAGGCTTTGCTACCCCAATTGCCAATATGCCACCTTTGGTACAGGATTTCACTTTTATTAACCCATTACGTTATTTTTTGATTATTGTTCGCGGGGTTTATCTGGAAAGTTTACCGATTGAAGTATTGTTTGCCCAATATTGGCCCTTAGCCTTGATTGGCTTGGTTACATTAAGTTCTGCTTCGTGGTTATTCCGGCATCGAATGTATTAAAGAATCAAAAAATACACTTGTTAAAATTCCCGATTTGAGCCGCATTGAAAAGGCCGGAAAAACCGGCCTTTTTTTGGAGGTTGGACGCTGTTATTTGGTCAGCAAGCCTTGTAATAACCCATTAAGCTTGCGTACAAAAGTAGCAGGGTCTTCCAGTTGCGCGCCTTCACTGAGAATTGCCTGATCAAACATGATCTGGGTTAGATCGGCAAAGCGTTCATCATCCTGCTCTTCTTTTAATCGCGCCACTAACGGATGATCTGGATTGATTTCAAAAACAGGCTTGGTTGCGCCAGCGCCGAGCATGCTTAAATCCTGGCCGGATTCTTTCAGGATTCTTTCCATGTTAAGGCTCATGGCATGATCCTGAGAAACCAGGCAGGCCGGAGAATCAGTTAGACGATGACTCAAACGAACTTCGCTGACTTTATCTTCTAGCACTTCCTTGATTTGCTTTAGTACAGACTCATAAGTCTTATCGGCTTCTTCCTTTTGCTTTTTGTCCTCTTCAGAATCTAACTTATCCAGATCAAGTTCACCTTTAGCGACTGATTGCAGCTGTTTGCCATCGAACTCAGTCAAATGTGAAGCTAGCCATTCATCTATGCGGTCAGAAAGCAAAAGTACTTCAAAACCTTTTTTCCGAAAAATTTCCAGGTGCGGGCTGTTTTTCGCGGCAGCAAAGCTGTCAGCGGTGACATAATAGATTTTGTCCTGACCTTCTTTCATCCGGCTGACATAATTTTCCAGAGATACATTCTGCTCTTCTTTATCGGTATGTGTTGATGAAAAGCGTAATAATTTAGCAATTTTTTCCTTGTTTTTGGTATCTTCGATAACGCCTTCTTTCATCACCGTACCAAATTCCTTCCAGAAAGTTGCGTATTTTTCTGGTTCGTTTTTGGCAAGGTTTTCCAAAAGCCCTAAAATCTTTTTGACGGCGCCAGCCTTTATCGTATTGATCTGTTTACTTTGCTGCAGGATTTCCCTGGAGACATTTAACGGCAGGGAATCCGTATCAATAACGCCGCGAATAAAGCGTAAGTAACGTGGCATTAACTGTTCGGCATCATCGGTAATAAACACCTTCCGCACATACAATTTTACCCCATGTTTGGCGTCCCGGTCCCACAGGTCAAATGGCGCACGTGAGGGTACGTAAAGTAGCATGGTATATTCATTACTGCCTTCAACTTTGCTATGGAGATAGGTCAAAGGATCCTGGAAATCGTGAGCTACGTGCTTATAAAACTCGTTATAGGCTTGCTCGTCAATTTCATCCTTGGATTTTGTCCAAAGTGCAGATGCGCTGTTAACGGTTTCTTCTTCGATGCTGGCAGGTTTGGTTTCATTGCCGTCTTCATCCGTTTCTGCCGGAATCTCCTGGTCCATGACAATTGGAATGGAAATATGATCCGAGAATTTTTTAATGATTGACCGCAAACGGTAACCGTCAAGAAATTCATCCTCACCTTCTTTAAGGTGTAAAACGATTTCGGTACCGCGACCCGGTTTTTCAACGGATTCAATGGTATATTCACCTTCTCCGGAAGATTCCCAGCAAACGCCTTCACTTGGATCTGCCCCCGCTTTTCGGGTTGTTAATGTCACTTTGTCGGCAACAATGAAGCTGGAGTAAAATCCTACGCCAAATTGGCCAATTAGTTCACTGTCTTTGGCCTGATCGCCAGTCAACGACTCAAAAAACTGCTTGGTTCCTGATTTGGCAATGGTGCCGATATGCTCCTGAACTTCTTCGCGGGTCATGCCAATGCCGTTATCCTTGACAGTAATGGTACGTTTGTCCTTGTCAAATTCAACGCGAATTTTTAAGTCACTGTCATTTTCATAGAGACTATCGTCAGACAGGGCTGCAAAACGTAATTTGTCGGCAGCATCAGAAGCATTCGAAATAAGTTCTCGCAAGAAGATTTCCTTGTTGCTATACAAGGAATGGATCATTAAATGTAAAAGATGTTTGACTTCGGTTTCAAAGCCTAAAGTTTCTTTTTTGGTTTCAACAGCCATATTTTAGTTTCCTGAAGTTATAAAAATACGCAAAGTATATGGGGACATTTATTTTTTTTTCAAGTCAAAACTGGACACATTTTAAAGCATGGACAAAACTTAGAAGATGACTTTTTCACTAAAAGCAAAAAGAATACTGGTTATTGATGATTTTCCTGGTATGAGAAAATCGGTCAGGGAAATGTTATATACCCTGGATGCCTTTGATATTAAAGAGGTTGCGAGTGGTGGTGAGGCAATCGAAGCAATGGCTAAGGATCGCTTCGATATTGTTTTATGTGATTATAATCTTGGCGCTGGAAAAACTGGCTTACAAGTCCTGGAAGAGGCTCGGGCGCGTCATTTATTGTCTTTTTCGACCGTATTTATCATGATTACTGCGGAGCAAGCACCGGGGATGGTGTTGGGAGCGATGGAAAACAAGCCTGATGAATATTTAACCAAGCCTTTTACTACCCGGCAATTATTGACTCGGATTGAACGAAATATTCAACGAAAAATTTACCTGGCAGATATTGAAAGGGAAAAAGAAAAACAAAACTGGCCGGCGGCAATTCGTCTATGTGAGAATAAATTACATTCAGCACAAAGAAAATATCATTCTCATTTGCAGAAATTAAGAGCGGAACTGGCAATTGCAACCGGTGATTTTAAATTCGCAAAATCAATTTATGAAGATGCCTTGAAAATAAGAAATCTAAATTGGGCTCGGTATGGATTAGGCGAAATATGTTTTTTGCAGGGTAATTACGAACAAGCTGTATCGATTCTTGAACAAGTTATCGAGCAGAGCCCGATGATGATGGAAGCTTATGACTGTTTGGCTCGAGCTTATTTAGTCATTGAAAAAAAAGTGGAGGCTGAGGAAATTCTTAAAACCGCTGTCAATTTATCGCCGCAGGCGATTCTGCGCCAACAAAAGCTGGCTGGTGTTGCAGAAAATAATGGCAATAACGAAGTGGCAAGTGCGGCTTATTTGGCTGCGCTTGAATTAGGTAAAAATTCCATTCATAAATCGTCTGGTGATTATTCCGGGCTAGCGAAGCTACATCACAATAATAACGAGACTGAACAAGCGCTAGCAGTCATTAATGCGATGCGTGAGGAATTTAATAATGATACAGAGTCAGAATTAAGGGCGGCACTTATCGAAAATAGTATTTTTCAAAAAAAACAAGATGCGGAACAGGTTGAGCAGAGTTTTCAGCGCACCAAGATATTATTCAAAAATTTACAAAATGCGCCTAAGGATTTGCAATTGGAAATGGCCATGGTCTGTTACAAAAATAATGATTCAGAATTGGCGGACCAGATTATTGGTAATTTGATAAAGAATCATATAGATGATGATGCTTTTATGAATGAGATAAAAGTCAGTCAAGAAAATCAGGGTAATGCAGGCGCGTCTGATCTGTTAATCAACAAGACTCGCAAAGAGCTGATCGAAATTAATAATAAGGGAGTCCGGCTTTTTAAACAAGGACGTCTATCCGAAGCAGTGCAGCTTATGGAACGAGCCAGAGAGAAAATGCCTGCAAATAAAACAATTGTTCTAAATTTCATCAAAATTTTGTTACAGGATGCCAAAGTTTCAGGCGTGAACAAGGACAAATTATTACAGATTCAACAATTAATGAATCAAGCCATGAAGTTGGGTACAGAACCACACAAAATTGGAAGCATTAAAATGGAATATAGTCGTATTATTCGAACACAAAAAAAGATCGAAAAAAATACCTGATAATGCAGTGCGAAATTTAATTTCTCAGAGTTCCCAAAGGTTGGGGAGTGAGGTGTGATTAAAAAAGTAGAGCGTAAACTATTTTCAATTGACATTGTTTTTTTATTCTGCACCGATCTCGCTTGGTGGTTCTGATGGTATCTTTTAATATCATTATCCAGTGAATTAATAATCCACAGGCCTAATTTATTGCGAAGATGGTGATCTTTTTACCTTGATTGTTTTGTGGAGTTTTCTGAGAAGCTTAATTGTATGATTCACTGGTAATGTATTCATGACAAACTATTTCCACTTAGTTACAAATGCTAAGAGACAAGAAAAGTATTGGCCAGCATATAAACGGCTAGGGCAAAGGCATGTACAATATGTCATCGAATATACTGGTGGCGTGGCGAATTATGGAAAGGCAGGGAGGCCGGACAAGATCATAATAATCATGATTTTCCTCCAGTTTCTCTCAGAATTTGTTGAGTAAGTTTGTATGAAAATGGTTAATAAAATTCTTCCTGCCTGGTTACGATATTATCAACATAAAAATTTTAGTCATGATGTGTTGGCAGGTGTAATTTTCACCATTCTTGTTATTCCACAAAGCTTAGCATATGCCTTATTGGCTGGTTTACCACCGCATTTTGGCTTATATGTCAGTATTTTTCCAGTTTTAATTTATACCTTTCTTGGCAGTAGTATGGTGCAGGCAGTGGGGCCTGTTGCCATCACAGCAATTATGACATATAGCGTTTTAAGCCCTATGGCAACACCTGGTTCATCTGAATATATGATGTTATCAGCAACTTTGGCGCTTTTCTCAGGTATTATGCTGTTATTTTTTGGTTGGTGTAGACTAGGTTTTTTGTCCCAATTGTTGAGCCGACCTGTCATAAGTGGTTTTATCTCTGGGGCGGCTATTCTAATCATTATCAGTCAGCTTAAATCACTTTTGGGTATTTCTTATCCAGGTGAAGATATTGTGGCAATGTTCAATGCCTTGATTCAGCAACTTCCTCACAATCAAAGTATGACTATTATAATTGGATTAACGTCATTGTTAGCGTTACTGTTTTCTCGCTATCAACTAGCAACATTACTGATTCACTTTGGGCTAAAAATCACGCGAGCCTCATTTATTGTTAGATTGGTGCCGTTGTTAATTGTTTTCCTGGCAACAGCATTGGTGGTTTATTTTGATCTTGATAATGCATCTGGTGTCGTTGTAGTTGGACATATAACAGAAGGGTTACCAGGCTTTGAGTTCTTTTTTCCTCGGTATGATGCGCTTAAAAAACTTGCTGTGCCCGCCTTGTTGATGGCGCTGATCGGTATGGTCCAGGGTATATCCATTGCTGAATCCCTTGCAATTAAACGTCGGGAACGTATTGATCCCAACGCAGAATTAGTCGGTCTAGGAGCATCAAATATAGTGGCTGCGTTTTATGGTGGGATGCCAGTGGGTGGCGGGGTTTCACGTTCGGCAGTTAATGTGGCGTCGGGCGCACAAACACCGCTCGCTGGCATTGTGTCAGCATTTATTATGATGGCTATTGTGGCTGGAGCATCACATTGGCTTGCTCGTTTGCCACTTGCGGTGCTTGCCGCCAATATTATAGTTGCCGCAATTACTATGGTTGATATTAAAGCAATTAAGCAGGCCTGGTATTATGATCGAGCAGATGCTTTAGCCTTGTTGGGCACAGCATTTGGGGTGATTATATTGGGTTTGGAAGGTGGAATTGTATTAGGTGTCAGTCTGTCACTCGCTACCTTGCTTTTTCGCGTCAGTACCCCACATATTGCAGTGATCGGACGTATTTCTGGAACGGAGCATTTTAGAAATATAGCGCGACATAAAGTAGAAACTCTACCAGGAGTGCTTTTTTTACGCATAGATGAAAGTCTGTTTTTTGGTAATCTCAATGCGGTTGAGGCACGGATCAGTAGTGAATTATCGAAACTGAAAGAGATTACAGATGTCGTTTTGGTAATGAATGCAGTCAATATGGTGGATACTACAGCGATGACAGTGTTGACGGAACTTAACCGTGATTTGTCTGAACAAGGAATCAAGCTACATTTGGCTGAAATAAAGGGGCCGGTTCATGACCGGTTAAAGCATTCCCCTTTGCTCGCATCATTATCGGGAAAAGTGTTTTTTACGACTAATAAAGCTTTTGAAACGTTAGCGGCCATAACGAAATAATTCGTAATACCTTTTATTCAAACACAAAAAATGACCAATAAAATGTCAGTTAATGTTACTCCAGGATTCAATTTTTCAACTATCCTGGGTTGCTCTGTTCATGATATGAAAAATTCGCTAGGGATCATTCAGGATTTGGTTAGTCAGCTTGCTAAAGACAGTCAGCATTCAGAAAATCCTCAGTTTGGACAGTTGGAATTTGAAAGTAATCGAATGAATAACATTCTCATGCAATTATTAGTACTTTATAAAATTGATCATGCACGTTTCAGTTTGAATATAGATGAATATCCGGCTGAAGATATTTTAAATGAAGCCGTTGCTCAGCAGGAAGTGCTGCTGGCATTAAATAGTATTGCAATTAAAGTGGAATGCGAGCCAGATCTGTATTGCTATTGTGACTTTAATATCATTACGAGTGCTCTGGGTACCATTTTGAATAATGCACAGCGTTATGCCGGGCAACAAATATTATTTTCTGCACAACAGGAGGGGCAATTTATGGTTTTAAGCATAGAAGATGATGGCGAGGGATACCCGGAGACTTTCTTTCAGAGACAAGATAATGTTCAAAGCCAGGTTGATTTTAATACGGGAAGTACAGGCCTGGGCTTGTTTTTTGCGCAAACTATTGCTGCAATGCATGTTAATGAAAATATTCATGGGTCAATAGCAATTGACAATGTAAGCAGCCTTGGCGGTGCGCGGTTTAGATTATTTTTGCCATAGTTTTCATCTTCCTGTAACTCTTCAGCATATTTAACTAAAACCAGCCAATATCAGTGACTTATGTGAGAAATGTATAGTGTATGCGGCACAGGGAGCAAGCTCTTGATTTATCACGGGTTTAATAAATGTCCGCTTAACCAAAGGGTGAAGCTAAGATTTTTTCAAATCCCGTGCTCGTTCCTAAATTCCATATTGTTTTCGTTTTCGCCAGAAAGTCGCTCGGCTGAGGCCCAGCATATCGGCTGCTAGGCCGACTTTACCATTACATTGCTCTAAAGCCAGGCGAATAGCAGCTGATTCACCATTATTGCTGGTTGAGTGTTTGATCCGGTGATCTGTTTTGTGTTTTTTGCTTTGTTCTCTGAATTCAGGAGGTAACTCGGAAAGCTTTAATGAAGTTCCTGTGCCTACGACAAAAGCATATTCAAGAACATTTTGAAGCTCCCTGACATTTCCTGGCCAATGGTAGTCCAGTAATACTCGCATGGCCTGGGGCTCAATTTTATCTATTACTCTCAAGCCTTTGGCGTTATGTCGTTGAATAAAATGCCAGAGTAGTAGATTTATGTCTTCACGCCGTTCTCTTAATGGCGGAATAAAGATGGGTACGACACGCAAACGATACATTAAATCTTCACGAAATCGTCCATTTTTCACTTCATTGCGTAACGACCGGTGTGTGGCGGCTACAATGCGTACATTGACGTGAATGATTTGGGTGCCGCCAACTGGAATATAGTTCTGTTCTTGTATGACTCTAAGTAACTTGGCTTGCAATTCCAAAGGTAATTCCGCCACCTCATCCAGAAATAAAGTTCCACCATCTGCCTGTCGAAACAGTCCAACATTATCATTGATCGCTCCCGTAAAAGCTCCTTTGACATGGCCGAAAAGCTCGCTTTCGAGTAAATTGACTGAAAGCGCGGCGCAATTGATGGCCAGGAATGGTTCATGTCTTCGAGGACTTAGATTATGGATGGCGTGGGCAACTAATTCTTTGCCTGTGCCGCTTTCACCTCGAACCAGAACTGTTGCTTCGGTTTTGGCGGCATTCTGAATAATTTGAAAAACTGGTTTCATCGAAGGAGAACGACTCAGAATGCCATGAAAATTGATATGTTCTGTAAGCGGGAGGGGCGGGAGATTTCCCCAGGGCTTTTTGACCGGTTCCGGAATTAATAAGGCAATTGCGCCAAGAAATTCTGTTTGATTGTTGTTTAGTATTTGTGAGTAAATTTTGAAGTCAAGCCATGATCCGTCGTCAAGTTGTAAGTTTATTGTTTGATCGCCCTGGGTGTTTTTATTAATTTCAAATAATTTCCATGTTTCACCAATGATGATTTTTTCCTTTAGAAGATAATTTTTTTGTCGTGGAAGCTTGCAATATAAGAGTTTTTTATGTTTGTCAATGACAAAAATCAATGCAAAGGTGTACAATTCAGAAAGCGCTATAAACAGTTCTTTTTGTTTGAACTGTTTCAGCCATTGTTCAAAAATATACTGATGATCTAAAGGCTCTGGGCGTTTCATTTGCGTTTCAATCAGGGCGAATTATGTTTCATTGAAACATAATGAAACATAAACTGAAAGTAAATGTTCTTGCAAAGGCAAGACAAAAAGCGATTTAGCAGTTAGTAATTACGTTGGCATGTTTTTTGCTTATATATTTGGATTGATCTGATTAATGACGGAGAGGAGATATGATTTTTAGACAATTATTTGATGATGCAACCTGGACTTATACTTATCTGATTGGCGACCCGATTAGCAAAGAGGCAGTATTAATAGATCCTGTTAATACTCATCTTGATCACTATTTGGCGTTACTTAACGAATATGGGTTAAAGCTTAAATTTTCACTTGAAACGCATGTTCATGCGGATCACATCACTGCCAGCGGTTTGTTGAGACAGAAATTGGGAGCGCAGACAGCGGTAAGTTCACTTTGTGGAGCGGAGACTGCAGATATTCAGATTTCAGATGGTCAGATTTTTGAGCTGGGTGAAAGTGAGCAGATCAAAGTAATTGCAACACCAGGACATACACCAGGTAGTATTTCCTTCCTCTGGCGCGATCGTGTTATGACTGGAGATTCTTTATTCATCGGTGGTTGCGGTAGGACAGATTTTCAGGGAGGAAGTGCGGCTGATTTGTATGATGCGATTACTCAGAGATTGTTTACTTTGCCGGATGATACTTTGGTTTATCCCGGACATGATTACCAAGGTCGTTGGGTAAGTAATATTATTCAGGAAAAAACCACTAATCCTCGTCTTGCAGGTAAGTCAAAGGAAGAATTTATCGAAATTATGAATAATCTGAATTTGCCGAAACCTAAATTAATTGACGAAGCCGTTCCGGCAAATCGTTACTGTGGTTTGGAAGAAGAAGAGCGTCAGGATGCAATAGAAAGGCGTGATCAGGGTCAAAGTAAGCCTAAAATTAGTACTCCAGATTTAGTCAGTGCGGCAAAACAGCAGGTGACTGAAGTAGCAGTCGAAAAGGCTAAGCAATTAATCACTAATGGTGAAGTTGTGGTTATTGATGTGCGTGAAGAAAGTGAATATGAGGGTGGGCATATCGATAATGCGCTGTTTTTGCCGCGAGGTGTTTTGGAATTCAAGATTGGAAGTGTCCCAGAGTTAGCGGACAAATCCAAACCTGTGTTGCTTTATTGCCGTAGTGGTAATCGTTCATTATTAGCATCGAAAACTTTGCAGGACATGGGTTATTCCTCAGTGCTATCAATGGCAGGTGGATATGAAGCATGGTCCAAAGCGGATTGATCTGACAATGATTTTGAACTACAAACAGCGCAAAAACGCTGTTTGTAATTTTCTTTGAGTGGTTTTTTAATAGTGACTACTCTTGTTTTCCCCTTTAGCAAGGTGGTTAGAAAACCTCCAACAAAAGGGTATAAGTTAGCCGTTTGTTTCTGACAATAAAGAGTCGGATGGTTAATGAGGTTATTGTATGGGCTTTTGAAATCAAAAAACAAAGCTTGTCACCTTTGCCGTAGTGAAGTCACGGATTCAGGTGTAAGCTTTGCGGGTTTGTGCAAGCGCCTCGCATTTAGTTATAAAAACAATGATTAAATAATAAATGAGGAGTTAAACATGGCAAATGAACGACATCATGAAATTTTGATTGTAGGAGGCGGTGCAGCAGGTGTAACTGTTGCGAATACCTTGCTGCGAAAAAAATCCAAACTTAATATAGGGCTAATTGAACCTTCGGAAAAACATTACTACCAGCCAGGTTTTACGATTATCGGTGGTGGGGAGTATACACTGGCAAAGACTACCAAAAATGAAGCAGATTTAATTAATCCTAAGGTGACATGGATTAAAGATTTTGCGGAAACTTTTCAACCGGACGAAAATTCAGTGACTTTACGCTCTGGTGATAAAGTGACTTATGATTATCTGGTGGTTTGCCCCGGTTTGCAGTTGGACTGGGATAAAATCAAAGGCCTAAAAGAAACTTTGGGTAAAAATGGAGTATGCAGCAACTATTCAGCCGAAACTGTTGAGTATACCTGGGAATGCATTAAAAACCTGGAGTCGGGAACGGCTTTATTTACCCAGCCACCGATGCCAATAAAATGTGCAGGTGCTCCGCAAAAAATCATGTATTTGGCTGCCGACCGATTTAGAAAAAAGAAGATTCTTGATAAATTCAGCATTCAGTTCTGCAATGCCGGCCCTGCTATGTTTGGAATTCCTTTTTTTGCTAAGGCGCTGGACAAGATTGTTGCAAAATATGGAATTCAAACTAACTTTAAACATAATCTGGTAGAAATTGACGGGCCTGGCAAGAAAGCAACATTCGAAGTTGCTGAAAGTGACGATAAAAAATCAAAAGTAACCATTGAATTCGACATGATTCATGTGACACCTCCGCAAAGTGCTCCTGACTTTATCAAGAAAAGTCCTTTAGCCGCAGAAAGTGGATGGGTTGATGTCCATCAGTTTACATTGCAACATAATAAGTTTAGTAATGTATTTGGTCTGGGTGATGCAACCACAACACCTAACGCAAAAACCGCAGCAGCGGTTCGCAAGCAAGCTCCTCTGGTAGTAAAAAATATTCTGAAATTAATGAAGAATGCCGATCTTGTTGAAGGTTATGATGGGTATGGATCTTGTCCGTTAACAACATCTATCGGAAAAGTTATGTTAGCTGAATTTGCCTATGGCGGGAAAGTGACTCCTTCTTTTCCTATTTTAGATCCCAGAGTTCCCAGATGGATATGGTGGTGGGGTAAAAAAGTAGGTTTCCCTTTGTTATATTGGGATTGGATGTTGAAAGGTTATACGCTGGATATTCCCCATAAAGAGTCTTATGCCAAGCGGTTTACTAAAGAATCGTAAGCTTAGAAATTTTTTTCCGATAACCTGCGTAAATTTTTGTTTTACGCAGGTTTATACTTCGCGCGGCCACAACTACGGGTTTCTAACGACTGAGTTTTTGCCGATAGCTGCGTTACTAAAACAGTTGCGTAGCTTGCTATGCGCCTATTTTAGTGCCTTGCTCTCGGCAAAAATCAGTGCGCTATAAATTCCGCATTCGTAACTGCGCGAAGTATATTTGTTTATTTTTCATAGAGAATTCCATGACTTCAACAGTAAAAAATAAAGCTGTTTTGTTATCTTTGGCTGAGCGATACTTCCCAATTTTTTCCTGGCTCAAAACCTATAATAAAGAAGATTTTCATGGTGATGCCATTGCGGGCGTGATAACCGCAATTTTGTTGATTCCCCAGGCTATTGCTTATGCCATGTTAGCAGGATTGCCTCCGCAACTGGGTCTTTATGCCAGTATCTTGCCGCCGTTGGCTTATGCTGTGTTTGGCACCAGTCGAACTTCGTCGGTAGGCCCTGTTTCTGTGGCTGCTATCATGATTGCCAGCGCCCTGATGGCCCCAGAAATAAGTGAGCTTGGAAACCCAATAGAAAGTGCAGTTATTCTTGCTATGGAAGGTGGATTTATTTTGCTATTAATGGCGCTATTGCGAATGGGGGGCTTGGTTAATTTTATCAGTCATCCTGTGCTAACCGGGTTTACCAGTGGCGCGGCTATTTTGATTATTTTTAGCCAGTTACCACATTTTCTGGGAATCGCCAAGCCTCATTGCGGGCTGGATATGTCTTGTTATATCGATGCGGTCAAGCAGTATAATGACATGACATTTGCCGTCGGTGTATTTAGTATCGCTTTATTGTTTTTTTTTTCCAGACCACTGGTTTTTCTCCTTAAAAAAATAGGAGTGATGGACACCCTTGTTATGGCAATAAGTAAAAGTGGACCATTGGTTGCGGTTTTTTTTGGAACTTTATTTGTTAGCCATTTCAACTTGGCCGAGATGAGTGGGGTGAAAATTATTGGTGCGGTTCCTTCCGGTTTGCCAAAGATATCATTAAATTTTGAAATTTCAGAAAAGTGGCATTTGCTGCTTCCTTATGCCGGATTTATTGCCCTGATAGCCTACGTTGAAAGTGTTGCAATTGCTAAGGTTACCGCAAATATGCGTAATCAGCGAATAGATGCGAATCAGGAGTTAATTGCCTTAGGTGCGGCAAATGTTGCAACTGCAATTTCTGGTGGCATGTCCGTTGCGGGTGGATTTAGTCGAACCATGGTTAATTTTTCTGCAGGCGCACGCACCCAGATGGCAATGATTTTTGCTGTGGGAATAATTAGTCTGGCCGTTATTTTTTTTACTGACTGGTTTGAGATTATTCCAAAAGTCACCTTGGCGGCTATTATCCTGTTGGCAATTCTACCGTTAGTAAAAATAAGAAATATTTTTCATACCTGGGCATACGATCGAGCTGATGGTGTTGCAGAATTAGCAACATTTATTGGGGTACTTTTTTTTGGAATCGAAGAGGGGTTGACGTTAGGCATTATCTTAACGATTGCTGCCTATTTGCGCAAAACCAGTAAACCACATATTGCAGTCGTTGGGAGAGTTCCAAATACCGAACATTATCGCAATGTGGAACGTCATAAAGTTCAGACCTGGGGTAATTTACTGCTGGTCAGAGTAGACGAAAATATGACTTTTTCCAATGCCGGCTATATTGAAGATTGTGTAATGGCTGAACTGGCAAAGCAGAAGTCAGTTGAACACGTTGTTTTTATTTTTACTTCAGTGAGTTATATCGATGCAACCGCTTTAGAAGCACTGGAAAATTTGAATCGTTCATTTAAGGCATTAGGCATAATTATGCATCTTGCCGAAGTCAAGGGGCCGGTTATGGATAAATTGGAGAGGACTGAATTTATCGAGCAACTAAAGCCAGGGCAAGTGTTTTTCCGTGTTGATGAGGCAGTTGAAGAGCTGGCGGGAGATTTTTAGTTTTTTTGGATGAGCGTGGCTTTTCCACCATTAAAAATCTAACTTTTTGGTGAAAAAGCCATAATAGGTTTTACCCTACAAGGCGCTGATTTTTTTATGCTGTTCCTGTAAATTTTGTAAAGAAGATTGCAGGGCTGTTAGTTTTTCTTTTTCCTTGTTGATGACAGCCTGGGGTGCTTTTTTAACAAAACCGGGGTTATTCAATTTTCCTTCAATTCTTGGTAAATCTTTTTTGATTTTCTGGATTTCTTTTTCAAGTCTCGCCAGTTCAGCGTCTTTATTAATCAACCCCGCCATTGGTATCAGAATTTTCATATCCCCGACTAACGCTGTTGCGGACTCAGGGGCTTGATCCTGTGGGGAAAGCCAGGTAATAGATTCCAAGCGGCCCAGTTTTTTCAGGTAAACAGCGTGTTTTTCCAAAGCAGATTTGTCTTGTTCTGAACCGTCCTGAAGTAATGCAGATAAAGATTTACCAGGAAGAATATTCATTTCCCCCCGAATTCGTCGCACACCCAGAATAAAAGACATAACCCAGTTTATTTCGGCAATAGCTTGCCGGTTAATTTGTTCTGAATCAGATTCCGGATAAGCTTGCAGCATAATCGTTTCACCGGTTTTTCCGGCCAGAGGCGCAACTCGTTGCCAAATTTCTTCGGTTATGAAGGGAATAATGGGGTGTGCCAGACGCAGCAGGGTTTCCAGAACAGAGATTAAGGTTTTTCGGGTGCCACGCTGCAAGGCCTTGTTATCAGATTGAAGAGAAATTTTAGCGAGTTCCAGATACCAGTCACAATACTCATTCCAGGTGAATTCATAAATAGCCTGTGCGGCCAGATCCAGCCGGTAGTTATTGATCGCTCGGGTCACTTCGTCAATAACTTGATTTAAACGGGATTCAATCCATAAATCGACGGTTGAAAATTCACATGGTTGATCTGATAAACCATTATCCTGGCCTTCAGTGTTCATTAAGACATAGCGGGCAGCATTCCATAATTTGTTACAAAAATTACGGTATCCTTCAATTCTGCCATTATCAAGACGAATATCACGTCCCGTAGAGGCAAGGGATGCGAAGGTGAAGCGCAAAGCATCCGTTCCATAGGCGGGAATACCTTCCGGAAAATCCTTGCGGGTTTGTTTTTCTATGCGCTGCGCCAAATGCGGCTGCATCATGCCGGCAGTTCTTTTGCGTAGCAGGTCTTCTAATGTAATTCCATCAATGACATCAATCGGATCCAGAATATTGCCTTTTGATTTGGACATTTTTTGACCTTCGGCATCTCGAACCAGGCCATGCACATAAACTTCCCGAAAAGGTACTTCGTCCATAAATTTCAAGCCCATCATAATCATTCGGGCAACCCAGAAGAAAATGATGTCAAAACCGGTAACCAGAACATTGGTGGGATAAAAGCTTTCCAGCTCCGGTGTTTTATCGGGCCAGCCCAACGTGGAAAAAGGCCAAAGCGCGGATGAAAACCAGGTGTCCAGGACATCTTCATCCTGTTTGAGGATGCAATCATCCGGCAATTTGTGTTGCTCGCGGATTTGTTGTTCTGACTTTCCGACATAGACATTACCTTCCTGATCGTACCAGGCTGGTATGCGGTGACCCCACCAGATTTGACGGGAAATGCACCAGTCCTGAATATTCCGCATCCATTCAAAATAGGTATTTTTCCAGTTATCAGGAACAAATCGGATATCACCATTTTCTACGGCTTCAATGGCTGGTTTTGCCAGAGGTTCAACCTTAACATACCATTGGTCAGTCAAAAATGGTTCAATAATACTTCCGGAGCGATCGCCACGCGGAACCATAAGTTTGTGATCTTCGGTTTTTTCCAGCAGACCTTCAGCTTCAAGATCTGAGAGGATTTGTTTACGGGCCTTCATGCGAACCAGGCCGGTATATTTTTCAGGAATCAGATTGCTCTCATCATCCTGATTTTCCCTGATGGCTGCATCAACGGTAAAAACATTAATCAGGCCGCCATGAGGCTGGTCTTGAATGGCAGAATGATCACGATGGCGTTGCCAGACTTCATAATCGTTAAAATCATGTGCCGGTGTGATTTTTACGCAACCCGTTCCAAATTCAGGATCAACATGCTCGTCAGCAACAATTGGAATTTTGCGGCCGGTTAGCGGTAATTCCACAAATTCACCAAGTAGATGTTTATAACGCTCGTCATCAGGATGGATGGCAACAGCAGCATCGCCCAACATGGTTTCTGGACGGGTTGTTGCAACTAGAACATGGCCGGTTTTATTGGTTAGCGGATAGCGCATGTACCACATATGGCCATTTTCTTCTTCGGATAATACTTCCAGGTCAGAAACTGCCGTATGCAAGACAGGATCCCAATTTACCAGGCGTTTGCCGCGATAAATCAGGCCTTCTTCATAGAGGCTGATAAAAACCTCTTGAACAGCTTTCGATAGACCTTCGTCCATCGTAAAGCGCTCTCTCGACCAATCCAGCGAGGTTCCCATTCGGCGTAATTGTTTGGTAATGGTGCCGCCGGATTCGGCTTTCCATTGCCAGGCTTTTTCGATAAACTTTTCTCTGCCATAATCATGACGGGTTTTGCCTTCGGCATTGATAATGCGTTCAACAACCATTTGTGTGGCGATGCCGGCATGGTCAGTGCCGACCTGCCAGAGGGTTTTTTCCCCCTTCATGCGATGGAAGCGGATTAAGGCATCCATAATAGTGTCTTGAAAAGCATGGCCCATGTGCAGGCTGCCAGTTACATTAGGGGGTGGAATCATGATGCAATAGGCATGGCCATTGCCTTCCTGGGGGGCAAAATAGCCTTTTTCTTCCCAGGTTTGATACCAGCTTTGTTCTATTGATTGGGGGGAATAGGTTTTTTCCATGTGAGTTGTAATATTTGAAATTGTAGAAGCTACATTTTGTAGGTATTAATATTGAAGCCTGACTGCTGATAATGCCGGTAGCGTTTTCTGCCAGCATTTTTCACGGTTTCGTCGTTATCCAGAATTTCCAGAATGCGTTCGGCAAGTTCAGGGTTTTCAGGGCAGTGACTGGATAAATTGATAATCGTTTGCTGCCATCCCTCGGGGGCTTCGATTGTTCCGATCAACACTTTGTTTGTTTCGTCCAGCTCGTTTAAAGGAAATTCCTGGTGGGGCACAAAACTTCCTGCGCGAAATGTCCACAGCAGATCATCAAGTTTGTTTTTTTGTGTCTCATTTTCTGTCTGCATATAGATTTTATTGCCTGCACGATAAGCTTTTTCGGCAAGTTTGCAGGCGAAATTTAATCTGCCTTGTTCGGAGCTGGATGGCAGCACATAAAAATTAACATCAGCCATTAGCGCGATCAATAAGGAACTGTGTTAGCAAAGCGACTGGACGACCGGTTGCACCTTTATTATTTCCGGTTCGCCAGGCAGTTCCGGCGATATCCAGATGTGCCCAGCGAAAATCCTCGGCAAATCGGGCCAGAAAGCAAGCGGCGGTGATAGTGCCTGCATCTTTACCGCCAATGTTAGCCATATCAGCAAAATTTGATTTAAGTTGTTCCTGATACTCTTCCCAGATAGGCAGTCGCCAAACGCTATCGCAAGCAGTTTTGCTGGCAGCAACAATATCGCTGCATAGAGCATCATCATTGCCGAGCAGGCCGCTGGGATGTCTGCCTAATGCAACGATGCATGCGCCAGTAAGTGTGGCTAAGTCAATGACTACTTCGGGATTGAACTTTTCAGCATAGGTCAGCGTGTCGCATAAAATTAACCGGCCTTCGGCATCAGTATTGAGAATTTCAATGGTTTTGCCCGACATGCTGGTGACAATGTCCCCAGGTTTGTTGGCATCGCCATCAGGCATGTTTTCTGAGGATGGAACCAGACCGATAATGTTTAATGGCAGATTCAGCATGGCGGCGGCTTGTAAAGTAGCTATAACACTAGCGCCACCACACATATCGTATTTCATTTCGTCCATTCCGGCGCCTGGCTTTAATGAAATGCCGCCAGCATCAAAGGTTAGACCTTTGCCGATTAAAACAATCGGTTTGTCATTTTTGTTGCCACCTTGATAGTGAAGCTCAATTAGCTTGGCCGGTTGCCGGCTGCCACGACTGACAGACAGTAATGACCCCATCCCCAGTTTTTCCATATCGGCTTCTTCAAGGATATTGCAGCTTAATTTTTCATGAGCTTGGGTTAATCCCTGAGTCTGTTCGGCTAAGTAGGTCGGTGTGCAAATATTGCCCGGAAGGTCAGCGAGCTGTTTTGCCAGTTTGATACCCTCCGCAATGGCCTGGCCTTGAGAAATACCTTGTTCTAGTAAGGTGTTGTTTTGTTCAGAATCAGTAAATTGTACGGTTTCCAAAATGAGATCCGGGTCTTTTTGGCTTTTACATTGTTGGAACTGATAGCAATGATCGGCAAAAATTTCGATGGTTTGCCGGGTTTTCCACGCGATATCGCAGTCGGTGACGTCAGCTTCAGAAAGGGCGCTGGTAATTGTTTTAATTTTGTAATCTTTAAGGATCTTTATTGCTGACGCTAATACTTTACGAAAATTCTTTCTCGATAACGGTTCTTGTTTGCCAAGTCCAACCAGTAAGATGCGCTCAATAGTGCTATTAGGAATAAAATTGATTGCTAGTGTATCCCCGGTTTTTCCGGGCAGATCGCCTCGTTTCAAGATATTGAAAATCAGACCATCAGTCAATGCGTTAATTTTTTCGGCGGATGGACTCAATTGCTGGTCTTCATAAACGCCAAGAACAAGACATTCGGTTTGAAGTTTATCTAAAGGCGTATTGTCAATTCTGTAATCCATAGGTTTTCCGGTTTTTGGTGTTAAAGGCGTTAGTTAGGCGTTAGCTGCGAAAAAAATCTTCAAAGCAATAATTATTGTGCAAAGTATATAATAGTTGATTTTTCGCTTCCAAATTATACAACATAATGAATGTCATTAATGTTTGCGGCGTTGTTTTTCCCAAGGAGATAAAGCATGGCTAGCAGGCGGTTTATTACAGTTCTGGATAAAATGATCCTTTCTGATCTGACCAAGACTGTTTTTTCAACTTTACTGGTGATTGTTGTCATTATTGTCAGCCGTAGTTTTATAAAGGTTTTGGCTAAGGCGATTGAAGGTCAGATTTCTGGCCAGACCATCATTAATATTTTGGGGCTTAAAATTGTCGAGGCTGCGATCGAATTGCTACCAGTATCAATTTTTGTCGGTGTTATCATGGTGCTAGGCAGAATGTACCGAGATCAGGAAATGTCAGCACTGGCCTCTGCTGGAGCAGGAATAGGGGTTTTATACCGGGCAAGCTTTTTTTTCGCCATTCCACTCGCTTTAGTAACATTTGAACTTTCATTGGTCACCGCACCCTGGGCAGAGGCAACTATTCAAACCATGATGCAGCTGGACAAGCAAGCTTCAGATATAAGAGTTATTGCTCCCGGTCGATTTACCGAACATAAAAATGGCGAATTGGTTTTTTATGTTGAAGATATCGACAGTAAAAATATTATGCACAAGGTTTTTGTTCAAAGCAGAATCAGGGGGCAAGAAGGGGTCATTAATTCTGAAACAGCAACTTTTCAGAATTTGCCTGGAGGACGCTATATCGTGTTTGCAAACGGTGAGCGTGTTCAGGGAAAGCCTGGAGAATTGAATTTTATAATTGAGAAATTTTCTGAATACGCTGTCAGGCTGGATTTTGAAGCAACATCTGTCAATCTGAATCGTGATGCAATTCCTACTGAAAGACTGTTAACAAATCAAGTGCCGGTGGATATTGCAGAAGTTCAGAGAAGATTATCAATTCCTATAGGAATTATTGTTCTGGCTTCTTTAGCAATCCCTTTATCTCAGGTGGCGCCACGAGGAGGTGTATACGGAAATATATTTACCTCGTTGGTGATATATTTTTCCTATTCTTATCTACAGAAGATTAACCAAAATTTGGTGGCTGAAGAAACGATTCCATTGTGGATGGGATATGTTTGGGTTTATGTTCTGATGTTGATTCTCATTGCAGTGTTGTTGGTCAAGGTTTACGGAAAAAAATGGGTGATTTTTCAATTAACAGGGAAAACGCCGGGATGAGGGTTCTAGTTCGATATATTTTTAAAGAAGTACTTAAGGGTGCGTTTGTTGCGTTGCTGGTTTTAACAACTTTGGTTTGTTTGTTCACCTTGAAAGATCAAATGGGAGATGTTGGGAAAGGAAGCTATGACATGAATCATGTTTTTATGTATTTAGGTTTGTTGACGCCACTTTATATTTATGAACTGATGCCTTCGGCTGCCTTATTAGGAAGCCTTTTTGTTCTTGGTAATATGGCCAATAATAGGGAAATTATTGCTATGAGAATATCAGGGTTTTCCATCATAGATATTCTTAAAGCGGTGTGGTTAGCCGGTATTTTTTTGGCGTTAGTTGCCGTAGCAATTGGGGAGTTTATTGCTCCTGGGACTGAAAAACAGGCCCGGTTGATGAAGGAGGAAGCTACCAATGAAAGCCGGGTCATGAGTACGCTTTACGGATTATGGCTCAGAGATGGTAATACCTTTGTGAATGTTATTCAGATTGCCGGTGAAGGCTTGGTAAATGATCTGACTTTATACGAGTATGATAAAAGTCGAAAATTACGATTTGTAAAACACGCGCAACAAGCTATTTATTTGGAAGATGAGAAAAAATGGGTTCTACAAAATATCAAACAGACAGAAATCACCCCAACGCAGGTCATTGCAACAAAAAAGGTTATGGAAGACTGGACTTCCAAAATTGATCCAAATTTGATGAATATTGTGGTAATTAAGCCGGATAATATGCCATTAAAAGATTTATCCAGTTATATTAAATTTTTGAAAGAAAATAACCAGCAATCAAAAAAATATGAATTGGCATTTTGGAGGAGGATCGTTAAACCAATTGTAACTTTTGTTATGTTGTTGGTTTCGGTACCTTTTGTCATTGGTGTCAGGCGGGGAGTGAGCCTTGGTGCAAGAATGATGGTGGGCGCTTTGCTGGGAATGGGTTTCAATATCATTGATAAAATGACAGGGAACCTCGCTTTGGCTTATGATTTAAACCCAATGATTATGGCTGCTTTACCCAGTTCTCTGGTATTAATGGTTGCAGCATTCGCAATAATCAGGTTACGCTAGATATTTGGTAACTATTCAGCATATTTATAGATTCAATATCAGTGACTTATTCCAGAAGACGCCGTAAATACGTCCCTGTAGGCTTGATTGTGTCATCCATGACACAAACACTTCTTCCATAAGGCACTGAAATTGGGTAATTTTGATAAATTAAATATGCTGAATAGTTACGATATATGTTTCAATTTTGTTGAGCGTTGCTAAGCTGCGTTCAGGATTCTAAAGTTTTCTGATAAAGTCGGGTTTTTGATAGATGGTCATGCCAGGAGAGTTTGTTCTTATCGATTAGAATCCACAAAAAACCGGCGCCAAAAGCAGTCCATGAAAATAATCCGAAAATAAAACGAAAAAATGCCTGTTTCCAGGATATTAGGCGTTGATCGAAATCCAGAACGCGTAGTTTCCAGGTTTTTAAGCCCGGAGTTTGCCCGCCATGCGTCCAAAACCAACCATAATAGAGAAAGCTAATGCCTAGTAGATACCCGGGGTAGAGTATGTTGGAATTGGTGAAAGCCTCACCTTTGTTAAAGGGTAATGCGATTGCCGTTGCAAAAAAAAGTATTGCCAGCAGTAATAGGGTGTCATAAAAAACTACGGCAATTCGACGAAAAAAGCCCGGCGATGGTAATGCTTGATCGTCGGGCATTTTTTCGAAAAATTTCTCGCTGTTGGAATATTAAACGGACATTCTTTGTCCAAGATACATGCAAACTGCGACTAAACCACCCAACATCAGTAAAGAAAATAGAAATGGGGGCTTGTGGAGTAGCAGGATAACGAAATCTATCACCAGGATGCTGGTTGCTAAGGGGTGATCAAGCAGTGAATCAAGAATCTTTTTAGTCATACTAGCCTCTGTTACTTGGAAATTCTGACTTTAAATGTTTTCCAAAAAAATGAGTTGATAAGTCTTTGTTAGGAACGGGCACGGAATAAGTTTGGCAACTGGCGCAGTATTTTTATTCGTATTCAAGGCGTAGAAATAGGCGCATAGCCAGCTATGTAACTATTTTTACAACACAGAAGACGGATAAAAAGACAAGCCAGTTGTTAAAGTTATTTCATGCCCGTTCCTTAGTCAAACTAAAGGTCTTTTATGTGTTAGGGTATAACTATCTAATTCTACTATATTTAAAATGGTTATGTAAAAAAAATGTTAAGGCTTGAGGTCGTCAAATTACAAAAATGTTATGATGAAAAGGATATAACCGGTAAAAATTGGCCGATTAATTAGATCCTGAATCCGTAATTTCACTACGGCACAGGTAGATATTTACGGGGATCATTATAAAATTTAAAGAAGGTTCCTTTAAGTCAGTCGCATCAAGATGTTAATTTTTTCAAAGATGAAGGCATTTGCTTATGTTTAGAGAAATAGGGAGCGCAGGCCATCACCACAATAATTTCGATAACCAACTATAAAACGAACAAGGGTACAACTATTATTTTAAACTTCATTAAAAGAATCCTTCCGAACGGAAATAACAAGCTAACCAAGCAAAGCGAGGCCAGAGTTTTTTCTCGTTCTGAGCATAATATTTCACGAAAAAATATTAGCGAAAATGCATTGAAGGTGTTATATCGGCTTAAAAAATCCGGATATGAGGCTTATTTGGTCGGTGGATGTGTCAGAGATCTTTTGTTGGGCAGAGAGCCAAAAGATTTTGATGTAGTTACCAACGCCAGTCCTGAGGAAGTAAAAAAAGTTTTTAGAAATTGTCGTTTGATTGGCCGGCGATTTCGTTTGGCCCATGTATTTTTTGGTCGGGAAATTATTGAAGTTGCCACATTTCGCGGTACAGATGATTTTGCTAATGAACGTGTTCATGAAGATGGTCGTTTGTTGCGGGATAATGTTTTTGGCAGCATCGAAGAAGATGTATGGCGCAGGGACTTTACGGTAAATGCGCTTTACTATAATATTCGGGATTTTTCCGTTGTCGACTATGTTGGCGGTATGGAGGATCATAAGCAAGGGATTCTGAAATTAATTGGTGATCCAACTACCCGATATCGGGAGGATCCGGTGAGAATGTTGCGGGCAATCCGATTTGCCGTAAAACTGGGTTTCAAAATACATCCCGAAAGCGAGCGCGTCATTCCTGGCATGGCGACTTTGCTGGCTAATATCCCACCTGCCCGTTTATATGATGAGGTTTTAAAGCTGTTTATCTCCGGTTACGCGGTTCAGACTTTTGAGATGCTTCGCCATTATGACTTGTTTACCGTGCTTTTCCCGGCTACGGATATGAGTTTACAATCGGAAACTGACGGTTTCCCACGGCTTTTTTTAGCTAAAGCGCTAGAGAATACTGATCTCCGCATTAACGAAGATAAAAGTGTTACGCCTTATTTTTTAATGGCGGCATTTTTATGGGAACCGGTCCAATCTATGGCCAAAGAAAAAATTCAACAAGGAAAGCATGGCGCGATTGCTTATCAGGAAGCTGCCAGGGAGGCAATCAGGTCTCAATTGAAGCACACTGCTTTCCCTAAACGTGTCGGTTTGGCAATGACTGAAGTTTGGACTCTTCAAGGTCGTTTTTCCCATCGAAGTGGCGTTAGAGCTTATAAGTTACTTGGACATCCAAGGTTTCGAGCTGCCTACGATTTTTTGTTATTAAGAGCGGAAACCGGAGGGGCTGATCCTGAGTTGGCTGATTGGTGGACAAAATTTCAAGTCGCGAATCAGGATGAACAAGGAAAAATGCTGAAAAAGGCAGCAGGACACCATAGAAACAAGCGGCGTCGCCCCAAAAGCAAAAGATCGCCGAAGCCATCAAAACAGTCAGTCACCACAAAAGATTAGAGGGTATGCCTGATTTTCAACACATTGTCTATATCGGCCTTGGTAGTAATCTGGAAAAACCGGTAGACCAGATAATTTCGGCACGGTCAGCAATTAAGCATTTGCAAGATGTTCAGGAAATTGCTTTTTCGAGCCTTTATCGTAGTGTGCCAATGGGACCAAAAGATCAGCCCGATTATATTAATGCGGTGATGGCAGTAAATACCAGCCTTGAGCCACTTGATTTGCTTAGAAAATTGCAGCAAATTGAAACTCAGCATGGTAGGGTCAGGAAAGATCAACGGTGGGCTGCACGGACATTGGATTTGGATATTTTACTCTATAGTAATCAACAAATTGATCACCCTGATCTAAAGGTTCCTCATTATGGGATGGCAGATAGGGCTTTCGTGTTGTATCCGCTTCATGAAATTGCGCCTGAACTGGATATTCCAGGAGTCGGAAAACTGACAGATTTATTAATGAAAGTGCCACCTGACGGTTTAGAAAAAATCTATTTATGACATCTAAAGATTCATCAACCAATAAGCAAAGCTTATCAATACTGGATTTACAAGCAATGAAGCAAACAGGTGAAAAAATTGCCTGTTTAACTGCTTATGATGCCAGCTTTGCTGCAATTTTGGATCAGGCGGGCATTGATTTAATTCTGGTAGGGGATTCGTTGGGCATGGTGGTGCAGGGAAAAGAATCTACCGTTCCTGTTACTGTTGATGAAATGGTTTATCACAGTCAATGCGTGACCAGTGCAAGGGAAAATGCTTTTGTGGTCGTGGATTTACCGTTTATGAGTTACCCAACTCCGGAAATAGCAGCTGAAAATGCAGCAAAGTTAATGCAGCAAGGTATGGCGCAGATGGTGAAGCTGGAAGGCGCAAAGCCGGAGATAATTGCTTTTTTGGTTGCACAAAGTATTCCCGTCTGTGCGCATTTGGGTTTACTACCCCAATCGATTAATCAATTGGGAGGCTACCGCGTCCAGGGCAGGGAAAAAAACTCGGCTGACAAAATTTTAGCTGACGCAATTCAACTGGAACAAGCGGGAGCCAGTTTATTGATTCTGGAATGCATTCCGGCAAAATTGGCAAAAAAAATAACCAATCAATTGCAGATTCCAGTCATTGGGATTGGCGCTGGAGTGGATTGTGATGGTCAGGTGTTGGTTATTTACGACATGCTGGATATTGGTGTTAGTCGTCGACCCAGATTTTCCAAAAACTACTTGAAGGGGGCTGCAGATATTTCAGAAGCAATAAGCCAATATATTGCTGAAGTCAAACAGCGACAATTTCCAACATCTGAACATTCATATTGATTATGCAGGCAATTCAATCTATTGAGCAGGTGCGTGGGGTGGTTCAACAATGGAGACAGGCAGGACAAAGTATTGGTTTTGTGCCAACCATGGGTAATTTGCACCAGGGACATTTATCATTGGTAAAAGCTGCGCAAACAAAGGCAGAAAGGGTTGTCGTTAGCATCTTTGTGAATCCCACACAATTTGCTCCAGGCGAAGATTTTTTGAGTTATCCGCGCACGTTGCAGGAGGATCAGGAAAAGCTTGCAAACGCCCAGGTTGATGTATTATTTGTTCCGAATAAGGATGAAATATATTTTCCAGACGCCTCAACCAGGATTACTGTTTCAGGATTATCTGAGCAATATTGCGGAGCTTCCAGGGTTGGGCATTTTTCCGGTGTGGCAACAGTCGTGTGTAAGTTACTTAATATTGTTCAGCCTGATTTAGCTGTATTTGGCCAGAAGGATTTTCAGCAATTGCGTGTTATACAACGAATGGTACGGGATTTGAATATTCCAGTGACGATAAATGCGATGCCGACATTTCGTGAGCCAGATGGCTTGGCCATGAGTTCCAGGAATAGTTATTTAACTTCTAAACAGAGAGCAATTGCCCCCAAGCTTTATCAGGCATTGCTTGATGCAAAAGATGAGGCGCTGACTAATTGCAAATCGTATCCAGAAATAACGCAACGACAAATTGACAGGTTAAAACACAGTGGTTTTGAACCAGAATACTTTGCAATTTGTCGTAGTCTGGACTTGCATCCTGCAAAACCGGGCGATACAGAGCTGGTTATATTGACTGCGGCAAAATTGGGCAAAACCCGGTTGATTGATAATATCGAATTCAGCAAAAAAATATGAAATATTATTTTTTTTTATTGCTGCTATGTTTGTTGAGTTTTTCTGTACTGGCTGAATCCACTGATAGCCCGGTTGTACAAACGAATGCAGCAGAAAACAGCACGCTTCCTTCTGAGCAGGAAAGTGAATCGACAACACCCATTTCATCGTCTGAAAATCTTGAATCAGCTGATTCTGTTGAAACCGAGAATTCAGAGAAAGAACCCCAAGCCTCGTCTGAAACGCCCCCTTCATTAGAGGAAAGCATCACTCAGGAATCAGCAGCAAAGTCGAAGGCTGTTTCCGTCCCAACACAAGAGCAAACCAAACAATTATCGACTGCAGAAGAGTCAGCAAAACAGCCTCTCCCAAAGGCCAGCAAAAAATCGCAACCAGCTTCATTTTCCGATCAGGAACAGATTTTCAAATACATAGAAGATTTGATGCATTTGAATCAGAAATTGCCTCAAACCGAAACTGAGAATGAAATTGATTTGCTGTTAGAAAAAAAGAGCAATGTTTTAAATCAACTAATTACTTTATTAGGTAGAACATCGATAGATGAATTGCCAATACTTGAGGATAGAGAGCAAATACAATTTTTAAATTCCAGAATAGCCATCAATAAAAGTCGGGGTAATGATTTGGCGGTACAACGGGATAAGGCCAAGTTAGCTTATTTCAAAATTAAACGCAATATTCTGGAGTATTTGCAATATTTAATCGAGGCTTCAAGAAGTTATACAAGTGTTGATGAAATAGTAGATGAATCTGTCGCTCGTCTCAATGCTGTCCACAAGGAAATGCAGCAATACAAATTACCTAAGGGAGGCGATTCGAGCAAGGTTTATGCAGATCTAAAGAAAAATATTTCTGAGTTGGAACTGGTTTTTGATACTTATCAGGATATTTTGTCATTTGTGATTGCAAATCCCGGCAAGGTTGCAACTACCCACTGGTTCCAGAAAATATCACTGCTTTCGACAATAGCATTTTTCAATAATTTCGAGGTGTTTCGGCCAGCTAATCATAAGCTTGCGCCATTACGGATTGATATGGGCGGGATTATTGTTTCCTTGCTGATCGTAATGTTGGTGGTTTTTTGGTATCCACTTGCCGTTAAAGGTATAAGCTGGTTGGTTGAAAGGTATTTTTTGCAAGGTAAAGATGAGCATACCGAAGAAATTTACTATACTTTGAGGCGACCGGTTTTTACCTTGATTGTCATTTTCAGTCTTGATTTGGCAACCTATGCTCTGCTGTATAAAACCGAATATAAGTCCTCTTTGGGAAACCTGTTTTTTATTATCTATATGGTGATCGGCCTTTGGATTTTGTTCAAGGTTCTGGATAGCATTGTTGTTTTGCAACTCGACAAATTTTCCAGAGCAAATCGACAATTACGTAAGGAACTGGTTAATCTCAGCATTAAGGCAACCAAAGGGCTGTTTATTATAATTGCATTATCATTGTTGCTTAACCGTTTTGGGATCAGTATTGCGGCGCTGATGTCAACGCTCGGCATAGGAGGCTTGGCATTTGCATTGGCTGCAAAGGACAGTTTATCTAATTTGCTTGGGGGGATTACTTTACTAATTGATAATGTGTTCAGTATTGGTGACTGGATTGAAATTGGTGATGTTGAAGGTACAGCGGTTCAAATTGGTTTGCGCAGTACCACTATCAGAACTTTTGATAATGCTCTAATTACTATTCCCAATTCATTGATTTCAGTATCCAGTGTTAAAAATTGGAATCGGCGCGCCATTGGCAGAAGGATCAAGATGTATGTCGGGGTTACTTATGAAAGCGACATGAATGATATTCGCCATGCTGTTGAGGACATCAGAACTATGTTGATCGAACATCCTGAAATCGCCAATCCTAAGGAACAGTTTATTGGCGACAAACGCAGACAGTTTCGATTGACCTCCCGTGAAGATATGCAGGGGATTAAATCTACTTTGTTAGTATTTGTAGATCGCTATAATGAATTTTCCATTGATATTTTAATTTACTGTTTTTCCAGAACTGTCAATTGGGCGGAGTGGTTGGCGGTGAAGGAAGATATATTGTATAAGATTGCCGAAATACTCGAACAAAACAATCTTGAATTCGCTTATCCGACTGCTGTGCGGATTTTTAAGCCAGATCAGGAAAGTCAAGAAGATGAATTGAATGTTGTTCCGAATATTATTGGACAACAGAGTTAGGCATGACTGGTGCGATTCAGTCTGGCTGCTAGATAAAAAATCAAGAACATGAACAAACTGGATTTGATTTTTGCTCAGGAAGTATCCAAAAAACGAATATTTTTAAGTTAATCTTAATGATGGTATATTTAAGCAACTGATTTTGGTTATAATCGGTGAACCCGTAAAAAATCGTAGACCACAATGAATCATGCCGAGCGAATCCTGATTGTCGATGATGTTGTCGATAATATCCAGGTTGCAATGAATATCCTTCAGGAAGACAGCTATGAGTTCTCTTTTGCAAATAACGGCAACCAGGCGCTTGCAATTCTGGAGCAGGAATCATCCGAATTTGATTTGATATTACTGGATGTCATGATGCCCGGGTTGGATGGATATCAGGTCTGCCGTCAGTTAAAAGCATCGCCGAAATGGCGGGACGTGCCAGTTGTTTTTTTAACAGCCAGAGTCGATGTGGAATCCATTACCAAAGGTTTTGAAGCTGGGGGCGTTGATTATATTTGCAAACCTTTCCATGCAGATGAGTTGTTATCACGAGTAAAAAATCATATTCAGCTTTATCAAGCCAAGGTCTTGTTGAAGCAGCAGAATATTAATCTTGAAAACAAGGCCAAGTGGCAGAAAATACGGTTGTTAACGGAACTTGAAGAAAATCAAAAGGAAATGATTTACATGCTGGCGGAATTAATGGAAGCAACGTCTGATGAAACAGGAAAACATATCAAGCGTATGGCGGCTGCTTCCAGGCTTTTAGCCACTTACTATGGCAGTTTGAATAAGGAAGATGTGGAAATTATTTATCATGCGGCGCCTATGCATGATATCGGTAAAATGACGGTCCCTGTAGAAATTCTTCATAAACCTGGGAGATATACTGAACAGGAATTTACCTTAATGAAAGCCCACACCACTAATGCATATAAATTATTGTCAGGATCAAAGCGTAAACTGATTAAGGCTGCGGCGATTATTGCTCATGAGCACCATGAAAAATGGAATGGCACGGGCTACCCAAGAGGTTTAAAAGGGACGGAAATACATATTTATGGCAGAATTGTAGCTTTGGCAGATGTTTTTGATGCTTTGACTCATGCACGCTTGTACAAGGATGCATGGCCTGTCGACGAGGCAGTGGCTTATATTGTTGCACAAAAAGGAATCCATTTTGATCCGACTCTGGTTGGTATTTTTGTTGAGCACCTTGATGAGTTTGTTGCAATCGCTGAGGTGGCGTAATTTCATAGATGCTTACTTAGCAAATAGGGATGAGTGTTTTAACCCCAATATTTCTAAGCAATATCAGTCAAAAGCCTTTCAATCAAAACAGGTTTCGGGTGTTTATTTGTTTTACGGCTTGCTTGTTATTGCTGTTTCTCCCCCTTCAGGTATATGCCAAACTTGAGAAAGTCACTATTCAATTAAAGTGGCATCATAGCTTTCAGTTTGCTGGATATTACGCGGCAATTGAAAAGGGTTTTTATCGAGAAGAAGGGTTAAAGGTTAAACTCAAAGAAATTGATTTTTCCAAAGATAATGTTGAGCAGGTTGTCAATGGAGATTCTGAATACGGTGTTTCAGACAGCACTTTATTGCTTTATCACTTAAACGGCAAGCCAGTCGTTTTACTCAAACAATTTTTTCAGCATTCGCCATTGGTTTTTCTTTCCCGCAGAGATTCCGGGATTATCAGTCCCTATGAAATGGTTGGAAAAAGTGTCGCTTTTAATAACAGTAATAAAGGTGATGCGGCACTCAATACTTTGTTGCTCAATACTTTGGGAGATTTATCAAAAATTAGAAAAATAAATTATGACAGCGGCTATTTTCAGCAGTTCGTTGATGGAAAAATTGATGTTATTTTTGCTTATACAACGTCGGAACCCTTTTTACTGAAGGAGCAGGGGGTTGAAGTCAATATTATCAATCCACAAAATTATGGTATTGATTTTTATGGTGATAACTTTTTTACTTCACAA